>Ga0334722_10000194_pt1 | contig 90214 bp, 87 predicted proteins | sample C3_bottom_MG_FD_207210 | JGI IMG/M metagenome (GOLD analysis project Ga0334722, IMG submission 207210) | Sediment microbial communities from Yellowstone Lake, YNP, Wyoming, USA - C3_bottom | ecosystem: Environmental > Aquatic > Freshwater > Lake > Sediment | place: USA: Wyoming | collected...
ACTTGCGACGATTCCTCGTCCTCACGGTTAACGCCTGTATTGCCTATGTGCGGATAGGTCAGCGTAACGATCTGGCGGCAATACGAGGGGTCGGTAAGTATTTCCTGGTAGCCGGTCATGGCGGTATTGAACACCACCTCGCCGGCGGAACTGCCGGCGGCGCCGACGCCGATACCGCTAAATACCGTTCCGTCTGCGAGCGCGAGGATGGCGGGCGGAAACGGCGAAGACACGGCTAACTCCACGATTTATATACAGAAACGGGACGGAAGCAGCAGCTGTCCCGTCCCGTCAAACTGGGCGATTATACCCCGGAATCGGGTTCGTCGCTTGCTGCTCGGGCCGCGAACAAGCAACCACGCCCTTACCTCAGACCGAGTACGTCCTGCATATCGTAGAGGCCGGGCGCCTTTCCTTCGAGGAAACGCGCCGCCCGCAGGGCGCCCGCCGCGTAGGTCATGCGGCTTTGCGAGCGCACCGTAACTTCGACGCGCTCGCCGCTGCCGGCGAAGATGACGGTGTGCTCGCCCACGATGTCGCCGCCGCGGATCGCGTGAAATCCGATGGTCCTGCTATCGCGCTCGCCGGTGTCGCCCTCGCGCCCGTACACGGCGCAATGCTTCAGGTCGCGGCCCAGCGCCGCGGCGACCACCTCGCCCAGCTTGAGCGCCGTGCCGGAGGGCGCGTCGACCTTGTGCCGGTGGTGCGCCTCGACGATTTCCACGTCGTAGGCATCACCGAGGATCTTCGCCGCGACCTCGGCCAATTTGAAAGTGGCGTTGACGCCGACGGCCATGTTGGGCGCGAACACGATGGCAATATGTTGAGCCGCCGCGCCGATGCGCCGCTTGCCCTCGTCGCTGAATCCGGTCGTGCCGATCACCATGTTCGTGCCCGACTTGGCACAGGCATCCAGGTGCAGCAGGCTGCCCTCGGGCCGGGTAAAGTCGATCAGGCAGTCGGAGGCGGCGATACCGGCGGCGTAGTCGGCGCTAAGGGCGATTCCGCAGGGCGTGCCCAGGGACTCGCCCGCGTCCTTGCCGAGTTGCGGGCTGGCGGGGATTTCCAGCGCCGCGGACAGCTTCAAATCCGCGCTTGCCAGGACGGCCTCGATCAGGGTGCGGCCCATGCGTCCGGAACTGCCTGCAATGGCGATTTTCAAAATTTATCCTTGAGACGCTGCCACCAGCTTTTTTCCTGGGGCTGGTCCGCAGGCGCTGCGCCTGGCGGCTGCGCGTCAGCCGGTTTGGAACTGGCTTCCGCCGCAGCCGCTTTCGGCTCGGCAGGCGAGCCGGCGTTCGCCTGCGGCTCGGGCGCCTTGCCCCCGGCCGAGTCCGCTGTGGCCGCAGGCATTACGTCGCCCTCGATACGCTTGAACTTGCCCTCCTCGAAGAACACCGCAATCTTGCGATGCTCGAGTTCGCGCGAATTGGCCCGTTGCCGCCGGAACACGTAATCCCAGCGGTCGGCGTGAAAACTGTCGGTGATCAGCGGGGTACCGAGCACGAAACGCACCTGGTCCTTGCTCATCCCGAGTTTCAGTTTCGACACCATGTCCTGCGACACGAAATTGCCCTGCTGGATTTCCATTCGGTAGGGTTTGAAATCCGGTGTGGGCAACCCGATGGACCCGCAGGAAGCGAGGAGTAGTGCGGCAATTGCGGCCGGTGCACGTAGGAACATGGGTTGAACTTGCTCTCTAGGAGGGTGAATCGCAATATGATAACCTAGATTACCAGCCACATCGATCAACCCTCGTCTACCGGCCAGCATGCGCAAACCCAGCCCCCCACTACCGACCAAAATGAGCAAACCCGAAGACCTCAAGACCATGGGCCTCAAGGCCACGGCGCCCCGGCTCAAGATTCTCAATCTTTTCGAAAAGAGCAAGGTGCGGCACCTGTCCGCCGAGGATGTGTACAAACTGCTGGTCGCGGACGGAACCGACACCGGCCTGGCCACGGTGTACCGGGTGCTGACCCAGTTCGAGCATGCCGGTTTGTTGCAGCGGCATCATTTCGAATCCGGCCGCGCCGTATTCGAGCTCGATGCGGGCACCCATCACGATCATCTGGTGTGCATGCAGTGCGGCCGGGTCGAGGAATTCTACGACGCCGAAATCGAAAAGCGCCAGAACAAGATCGCCAAGCAGCGCGGCTTCGTCATCCACGAGCACTCGCTGCACCTGTACGCCGATTGCATCAAGACCAATTGCCCGAACAAGAAATCCTGAACCCGGGCGCCGGGCCGCGCGGTGTATAATCCTGCCGTTGTCATCGGGGAGTAGCCGCCCTTCACGCCGTATCCGAAGGGGAACGCATCAACATACTTGGCTGTTGCCATGGTGCGTTCAGCTTAGGGCCTGGCGAGACCTTTGACATTCCGTTCGGTACCCGGATCGGGCGCGCGAGCGGGGTGTCATCGGTTATTTTCGCCCGATCCCGGATGCATCTCCATGGAAGCCCTGCTCACCTCCACCCTGCTGGTCGCGGTCGCCGAAATCGGCGACAAGACCCAGCTGCTTTCCTTCGTTCTCGCAGCGCGCCTGCGCCAGCCCTGGGCCATCATCGCCGGCATACTGGTGGCGACGATCGCCAACCACGCGCTCGCAGGCTCGGTCGGCGCCTGGCTCGCCCACCTTGCCGGACCGAGCGTGATGCTGTGGGTGACCGGGCTGCTGTTCATCGGCTTCGGTCTGTGGGCGCTGCATCCGGACGCGCTGGATGACGATCCCAAGATCCACCGCGCCGGCGCCTTCGTCACCGCGCTGATCGCCTTCTTTCTCGCCGAAATGGGCGACAAGACGCAACTCGCGACGGTGGCCCTGGCCGCGCGCTTCGACAGCCTGGCGGCGGTGGTGGCGGGCACCACCCTCGGCATGATGCTGGCCAATGTCCCGGCGGTCATCGTAGGCGAGAAGCTCGCGGCACGCCTGCCGATGAAAGCGATACGCCTGGCGGCCGCAGGCTTGTTTATAGTCACCGGCGTGCTTACGCTATCGGGCTGGCCGGCTTAGCCGGCGTGTCCTGTACCGAACAGAGCCGTCGACAAACACGGAGGCGGACCGGCATGAGCGATTACAAGAGTGAATTCACCGCGGAGCTGCTGCTTTGGCGGCACGCCGATGCCGAGGACGGGGTACCCGACTCGGGTCGCGCACTCAGCAAGAAAGGTCTGAAACAGGCCAGGCAGGTAGCGCTGTGGCTCAAGCCGCGGTTGCCCGACGGCTGCCTGATCCTCGCGAGCCCGGCCAAGCGCGCGCAGCAGACGGCCGCCGCGCTGGAACTGCCCTACGACACCGATCAACGCATCGGCGTACACGCGAGTGTTGCGGACATCATGGCCGCGGCCGGCTGGCCGCGACGCAAGGGCGCGGTGCTCGTCGTCGGCCACCAGCCGACGCTCGGACAGGTCGCCGCCAGCCTGATTGCGGGCGAACCGGCAGACTGGGCGGTGAGGAAAGGCGCGCTGTGGTGGTTTTCGAGTCGCGCGGGCGCAGCCATCCTGCGCGCCGTCGTCAGCCCCGATCTATTGTAGTCAAGCCGCCTTGGCCGCGGCGTCGCGCAGCGGCTTCATTTCCAGGCGCAGCCCGATCGCTTTCCACTCGTCCGCTTCGTCGTTCAGGGCCGCAGCGCTCAAGGGGCGCTGTTCCAGCAGGTCCGCCGGCAGCAGCAGCCGAAAACCGCTGTCCGTCAATTCGCACGCAATCTGCGGCAGGTCGATATCCGTGCGGCTGCGGCAAAACAGGCTCGCCAGGCGCAGGCAAAACACCAGTTCCCAGTCGCCCGGGACCGGGCTCAGTTCCTGCAGCTTGGCCAGCTTGCCGCGGTGGGCGAGCACCAGCCGCGCCAGCTGCGACTGTTCCATGCGCGAGAATCCCGGCATGTCGGCGTTGGCGATGATATAGGCCGAGTGCTTGTGGTAGCCGTTATGGGCGATGGAAATGCCGATCTCGTGCAGGGCGGCGCCCCAGGCCAGCGTCTGTTCCGCATGCGGATCGCTCGCGCCTTCCCGCAAATGGCGATGCAGCCGGTCCGCCAATCCGGCCACGCGCTCCGCCTGTGCCGTGTCGACGTGATAGCGGCGCATGAACTGGCGCACCGTGACTTCGCGCATGTCGTGTTTCTGCACGCGGCCGAGCAAATCGTAGAGCACGCCCTGGCGCAGGGCGGCATCCGACACGCTCATGTGCTCGATGCCCAACTCGTCAAACGCGGCGCACATGATCGCCAGGCCGCCCGGCAATATCGCCGCGCGGTCCTCGCGCAGGCCCGGCAGATCGAGTCGCGCGACCTCGCCCGCCTTGAGAAATGCGCTCCTGAGCTTCTCCAGGCCGGAGGCCGATATGCCGTGCTCGCTCCAGCCGTTGGCCTCCAGGATGCCGGCGATCGAGCGCGCGGTGCCGGACGAACCGACGGCTTCGGCCCAGCCGTGCCGGGTATATTCCTTGACGATGGTCTGCAGCTCGTTTCTGGCCGCGAATTCGGCCTGTTTGAACGTGGACTTCTCGATCCTGCCGTCGGGAAAATATTTCAGGCTGAAGCTGACGCAGCCCATGTACAGGCTGTCCATGAGCTCCGGCTCGACGCCGATGCCGATGATGAATTCGGTCGAGCCGCCGCCGATGTCCATCACCAGGCGCTTCTCGCGGCTGAGCGTCAGGCTGTGCGCCACGCCGAGGTACACCAGCCGCGCCTCCTCGCGTCCGGCGATGATTTCTATCGGAAAACCCAGCGCTTCATTCGCCTCGGCCAGGAACTGGCGCGAATTCTTGGCCACGCGCAGCGCGTTGGTGCCGACGACGCGCACCGCCTCCGCAGGCAAGCCGCGCAGCCGGTCGGAGAACCGCCGCAGCGCCTCGAGCGCGCGCACCTGGGTGGCGCGGTCGATGCGCTTGTCGCGCGTCAGCCCCGCGCCCAGGCGCACCTGCTCGCGCAGGCCGTCCAGCAGATAGATCTGATCGTCGACGACGCGGCCGATCTGCAGATGAAAGCTGTTGGAGCCGAGGTCGACCGCGGCAAGCGTCTCGTATTGCATGGCGCGGTTACCTTAGCACCGGGAACAGGGGCACGCAATACAAGACCCGGTTTCCGTGTCCGGCAAGAGCGGCCGCATCGTGTATTGGGGCGCCTCGGATGGGGTGGCGCGGGAAAGAGGCGCGGCGCAAGCCGGCATGACTGTCATGTTGCCGTTGCTCCGAATCGGGTAACATTCCTGCAACGCTCAGAGGTCAAACCATGGCTCTCAAGAAGAAAGATCCCCTGTTCCCGCCGCACGCGCTGTTCCTCAACCGGGAAATCGGCATCCTGGAATTCAACCGCCGCGTGCTGGCCCAGGCCGAGGACGTCGACACGCCGCTGCTCGAACGCCTGCGCTTTCTTTGCATCGTCAGCAGCAATCTGGACGAGTTTTTCGAGATCCGCGTCGCCGAACTGAAGGAAACGATCAGCGTCAACCTGTCCTCCGCCGGGCCGGACGGCATGAGCCCGCGCGACGCACTCGCTGCGGTGAGCCGGATCGCGCACGAACTGGTGGAGCGGCAGTACCGGCTGCTCAACGAGCAGATCCTGCCCGAACTGGAAAAAGCCGGCGTGCGTTTCCTGCGCCGCAACGACCTCAACGAGGCGCAGCGCGGTTGGATCCGCGATTATTTCTTCAACGAAATGATGCCTGTCCTCACGCCGATCGGCCTGGATCCGGCCCACCCCTTCCCGCGCGTATTCAACAAGAGCCTGAATTTCGCCGTCGAGCTGGAGGGGCGCGACGCCTTCGGCCGGGCGTCGCGCGCGGCCATCGTCCAGGCGCCGCGGATCCTGCCGCGCGTGATCAAGCTGCCGCGCGAACTGCGCCAAGGCAAGGAGCAAAGCTTCGTCTTTCTTTCCTCCGTGCTGCACGAACATGCGTCCGAGCTGTTCGCGGGCATGAGCGTGCGCGGCTGCTACCAGTTCCGCGTCACGCGCAACAGCGACCTGTTCGTCGACGAGGAGGAGGTGAAGAACCTGCGCACCGCGCTGCAGGGCGAGTTGCCCCAGCGCAACCTGGGTGCGGCGGTGCGCCTGGAGGTCGCCGACAACTGCACCCAGGCCATGGCCGAGTTTCTGCTGCAGCAGACCGGGCTCGCGGCGGACGACCTGTATCGCGTCAACGGACCGGTGAACCTGGTGCGGCTGATGCAGATTCCGGAACTTCTCAACCGGCCCGACCTGCAGTTCCCGGCGTTCCGTCCCGGCCGTCCCGCGGCACTGGAGAAGCGGGCCGATATTTTCGCCGCGGTGCGCAAGGGCGATGTGCTGCTGCATCACCCGTTCCAGTCGTTCACGCCGGTGGTCAATTTCATCCAGGAGGCGGCCAAGGACCCGCAGGTGGTCGCGATCAAGCAGACGGTCTATCGCATCGGCACCGACTCCGCCATCATGGAAGCGCTGATCGACGCGGCCGCCAGCGGCAAAGAAGTGACCGTGGTGGTGGAACTGATGGCGCGCTTCGAGGAGGTCGCCAACATCAACTGGGCCGAGCGGCTGGAGGAGGTCGGCGCGCACGTGGTGTACGGCGTGGTCGCGCACAAGACCCACGCCAAGATGGCGCTGGTGGTGCGGCGCGAAGACGGCAAGCTGCGCCGCTACGTCCACCTCGGGACCGGCAACTACCACCCGCGCACCGCGCGCCTGTACACCGATTTCGGCCTGTTCACCTGCAACACCGCGGTGTGCGCCGATGTCAACGAAGTATTCAAGCAACTCACCGGCCTGGGCAAGGCGGGTACGCTGCACCACCTGTGGCAGGCGCCGTTCACGCTGCACGCGAACGTGATCGCCGCGATCAAGAACGAGACCCGGCTCGCCAAGGCAGGCAAGCCGGCGCGCATCATCGCCAAGATGAATGCCTTGCTCGAACCGACGGTGATCGAAGCGCTGTACGCGGCCTCGCAGGCCGGCGTGCGCGTCGACCTGGTGGTGCGCGGGGTGTGCGCGCTGCGCCCCGGGGTGCCGGGGCTGTCCGAACACATCCAGGTGCGCTCCATCGTCGGCCGCTTTCTGGAGCACACGCGCATTTTCTATTTCCATGACGGCGGCAAAGAGGACGTATATCTGTCCAGCGCCGACTGGATGGACCGCAATTTCTTCCGCCGCGTCGAAACCTGCTTTCCGCTGCTCGACAAGAAACTCAAGCAGCGCGTCATCAACGAGGGACTCAAGCCCTACCTCAAGGACAACCGCCAGGCCTGGGACATGAACGCCGACGGCCAGTACAAGCGCAAGAATCAGCGCGGCACCCTGCCGCGCTCGGCGCAGTTGTCGCTGCTGGGCGAACTCGCGCGGGATTAGACGCCGCGGACACCTCGCCCGCAACCCGTCAATTTGCAAGGCCTTTTCCCGGCCCGCCGTAAAAGGGTCCGTTCCAGCACCTGCCTGTCCTGGGTGGCCAATAACTCCCAAGTTTCTTTTCGCACAAGCAAGGCCGCTATTGTTACAATTCCGCGCCAAGGAGACGGGCAACGCAAAAAGCCGCCACCGCCGCTGACAACCAATAACACCCTTATCCAGTCGAGGTCGCGATGTTCAGCCGCTTCATGCCGCGTCAAGGCAAGTTTTTCGACCTGTTCAACGAGCACGCCGCGCTGATCCTGGAGGGCAGCCAGGAACTGGCCGCCCTCATGGCCAGCGGCGACGACCTCGAGCGCCGCGCGCGTAACATCGAGACCATAGAAAAGCGCGGCGACAAGATCACCCGCACCACGATCGAACTGCTGCACAAGACCTTCATCACGCCGATCGACCGCGAAGACATCCACCAGCTGATCTCCGAAATGGACAACATCCTCGACCTGATCGAGGACTCGGCACAGCTCATGTTCCTGTACGACGTGAACGTCGTGTCGCCGGATTCGAAGAAGCTCGCGGACATCTGCGTCGAGTGCTGCGAGAAAGTGCAAAGTGCCGTGGCGCTGCTCTTCAGCATGGACAACGCCGACGCGATCATGGCGATATGCCAGGACATAGACCGGCTCGAATCAGACGCGGATCACGTGATGCGCGCGGCCATCGGCCGGTTGTTCCGCGACGAACCCGACGTCAAGGAACTGATCAAGCTGCGCACCGTGTACGAGCATCTGGAGACGGTGACCGACCACTGCGAGGACGTGGCCAACATCCTCCAGGGCATCGTGCTCGAGAATTCGTGAACCTGCGGCGCGCGCCGATGCAGAAATTGGAGCGGGTTGCATGAGCTTGCAGATCATGGTGTTCCTGATCGCGTTGGCGCTGGCGTTCGACTTCATGAACGGCTTCCACGACGCCGCGAACTCGATCGCGACCATCGTATCGACCGGCGCCATGAGCCCGCAGAAGGCGATCATCTGGGCGGCGTTCTTCAACTTCATCGCCTTCATTTTCTTCGGCCTCAGCGTGGCGGCCACGGTGGGCAAGGGCATCATAGACCCGGGGGTGATCGACCAGAACGTGGTGCTCGGCGCGCTTTGCGGCGGAATCGTCTGGAACATCGTCACCTGGTATTTCGGCATCCCGTCGAGCTCGTCGCACGCGCTGATCGGCGGGCTGGCCGGCGCAGCGGTTGCAAAGGGTGGAGTCGGCACGCTGGTGGCGAGCGGCTTTCTGAAGACCATGCTCGCGATCGTGCTGTCCCCGATACTCGGATTCGCGATAGGCGCATTCCTGATGATCGTAGTGGCGTGGATCGGCTCGCGCAGCACCCCCCGAAAGATGGACCGCTGGTTCAAACACCTGCAATTCGTGTCAGCGGCACTGTACAGCCTGGGACACGGCAGCAATGACGCGCAGAAGACCATGGGCATCATCTGGATGCTGCTGATCGCCGCCAGCATGATCGGACCGAAAGATCCCCTGCCTTTCTGGGTGGTGATGGCCTGCCAGTCGGCGATGGGTCTGGGCACGCTGTTCGGCGGCTGGCGCATCGTCAAGACCATGGGCATGAAGATCACGAAGCTGCGGCCTGTGAGCGGCTTCTGCGCCTCTGCCAGCGGCGCCGCAACCCTATTCCTCGCCACCGGACTGGGGATTCCGGTTTCCACTACCCACACGATCACGGGCGCCATCGTCGGCGTCGGTTCGGCGAACAAGTTCAACGCGGTGCGCTGGGGCGTGGCCGGCAACATCGTCTGGGCCTGGGTACTCACCATTCCGTGCTCCGCCTTCATCGCGGCGGTCGCCTGGTTCGTGGGTAAGCACTATCTTTAGTCCAGCGGTTTCTGCGCTTTGCCTTCGGAGCGAGCCTGATTTGACGCAATTGGACGCCTTTGACTGCATTGCCTGCGGCGCCTGCTGCGCCTATTCCGCATCCTGGCCGGCTTTCATCGGCGCGGGCGACGGTGAGGGCATCCCCGACGAACTGATCGATTTCGACCACGAACGCATGCTGTGCCACGGCGACCGCTGCGCCGCGCTGGTGGGAGACATCGGAAACCGCGCCGTATGCAGCGTCTACGCTTTCCGGCCCCTGGTGTGCCGCGAGTTTCAGTCTGGTTCGGAGGACTGCATCATGGTCAGACGCGCATTCAAACTCGATCCCGGAGGCATGGATGCCCGCGATTGAAACCGCTTCGCGTCTGATTTGCGGCGCGCCATAGATTGATCGCCTCTGCGCTTCAATCCGGAATTCTGGGCCTGTGCCTGGCGCTCGTTTCGCTTCAGGCGTACGCTGCCCGTCCCTTCGTCACCGACGATGCGCGCATCGTGGACCCCGGCGGCTGCCAGATCGAGACCTTCGTCAAGAGTCAGCGCAATTTCGGCGAGATCGAGGCCTGGTTCCTGCCGGGCTGCAATCCAGGTGGCAATCTCGAGCTGACCGTCGGCGGGCTGAACGTGAGGAACGACGCCGAGGGCCGCGGGAATACGCTCATCGCGCAGGGCAAGACCGTGCTCAGGCCGCTGCAAACCAACGGCTATGGCATCGCCGCGACCCTGGGCGCGCTGAGGCAGCGCCCGTTTGCGGCAGATCCGGCATCGCACTGGAGCCCTTTCGTCAATTTGATATCCAGCTTTTCGCAGCGCGACGACGCGCTCGTCATCCACGCCAACGCCGGCGCGCTGGACGATCGCAACACCGGTGTGCTGCGTCCGACCTGGGGCCTGGGCGGGGAAATTCTGCTGGCGCCACGCCTGTACGCGATCGTCGAGAGCTACGGCCAGAAAGGCGACAAGGCCAGCCAGCAGATCGGCATACGCTACTGGGTAGTGCCCCAGCGGCTGCAGCTCGACAGCACGCTGGGTTCGCAGCGCGGCGGCCCGCCGGCCAGAAACTGGATGACCGTGGGACTCAGGCTTCTGTTCTGAGGGGCTGTAACAAAACGAGGGGATATCCCCTACGGGGACTTTCCCGTCAAGCGGGATCGAGACCTTCGGGGCGCCTCCCCTCGTGCTCCCCTATGTCAGCCGTAACAAAATGACTTTTGTTACGGGTTCTAAGTACTGACGGCAGCGGCAGGGCCGTCGCCGCCGAGGCCTATAAGTTCTGTTCCATGCGCTCGACGATGGTCTTGAGGATTTTGACGCGCGCAAAATATTTGTCCTCTGCCTCGACCACGGTCCAGGGCGCGATATCGGTGCTGGTGCGGTCTATCATGTCGCACACCGACTGCTCGTATTCGTTCCACTTCTTGCGGTTGCGCCAGTCCTCCTCGGTAATCTTGAAGCGCTTGAAGCTGGTCTTTTGCCGCAGCGTGAAGCGCTTGAGCTGCTCCTCCGCGGTGATCTGCAGCCAGAACTTGCACACGATGGCGCCGCCGCGCGCCATCTGCTCCTCGAAATCGTTGATCTCGCCGTAGGCGCGCATCCAGTCAGCGACACCGCAGAAGCCCTCGACCCGCTCCACCAGCACGCGCCCATACCAGGAGCGGTCGAATATGGTGATGCGTCCGCGCCGCGGCGCATGGCGCCAGAAGCGCCACAGATAGGGCTGCGCGCGCTCTTCCTCGGTCGGCGCCGCCACCGGCACCACCTGGAAATGGCGCGCGTCGACAGCGCCGGTGATGCGCCGGATCGCCCCGCCCTTGCCCGCCGCGTCCGAGCCCTCGAACAGCAGGATCAGCGAGTGCTTCTTGAAATATTTCCGGTTGCGCGACAGCAGGTTCAGCCGTCCCTGCCATTTCTCCAGCTGCGTTTCATATTTTTCCTTGGCGAGCTTTTGCGTCATGTCGAGTTCGCGCAGCAGCCCGAGGTTGTCCGACGCCAGCGGCGGCGCCTGCACCCGGCGTTCCTTGTAGTTGCTTTTCTCCAGCCGCTTTTTCATCGCCTCCAGCAGCAGCTTGCCCGCGGTCAGGCTGCGATAGCGCGGATCCGCTCCCTCGATCACGGTCCAGGTCGCGTTGGCGCTGCTGGTCTCGCGCAGGGCGCGCTCGGAGATCTGGCGGAATCGGTCGTACATCTTGAAGCGATCCCAATCGAGCTTGGTGACGCGCCAGCGGGTGAGCGGATCCTTCTCGAGTTCCTCCATGCGCTTTTTCTGCTGCTTCTTTGACAGGTGGAACCAGAACTTCAGCAGCAGCACGCCCTCGTCGCAGAGCATCTTCTCGAAACGCACGATCTCCTCCAGGCTGCCCTTCAGCGCGGCGTCATCCGACTGGCCGAGCACCCGGCTCACGATAGGCGCGGTGTACCAGGAGCCGAACATGATGCCGATCTTGCCTTTGGGCGGCAGTTCGCGCCAGAAGCGCCACATGCGCGGGCGCTCCGTCTCCTCGTCCGTCGCATCGCCGAAGGCGCGGGTCTGGATGTGCCGCGGGTCCATCCATTCATTGAGCAGGTTGACGGTCTCGCCTTTGCCCGCGCCGTCGACCCCGCCGATCAGGATCAGCACCGGAAATTTCTTCGCCTGTGCCAGATCGAATTGCGTGTTGAGCAAGGCCTCGCGCAACTTGGGCTCCTGCCTGGCATAGACCTGTTTCGTGATTTTGTGGCCAAGCTCTGCGGATTCAAACATGACACCCCCTTATTAGGAAATTGCCTGTGAACTCGTTACGCAATGAGGGGATATCCCCTACGGGGACTTTCCCGTCTAGCGGGATCGAGACCTTCGGGGCGCCTCCCCTCATACTCCCCAAAATCGGCCGTTGCAAAATACATTTTGCAACGGGTTCTATGACGGCTTCCAGAATGGCTTCTGCCGCTGCCAATGATCCCACGCGCGACGCAACACGTCGAGTTGCAGATGGGTGCTGGCCGCGCTCCAGCCCTCGATCATGCCGGCGACGCGCGGGTCGGCCGCGCGCGCGCCTGCCAGCGCTTCCGGCAGCAGGCGCAGCAAGGTCACCGCGTCGTTCAATCCCCCCAGCACCTCCTGCATCGCCGCCAACGACTGGATATAGGGCCGCACGCGCCGTCGCGGATACAACGCGGCGAAAAATTCCGCCGCGTAGCGCAGCTTTTTCGCCGCGATGCGCAGGCGATGGCGGCCGGCGGCGTCGAGTTCAGGCAGCCACCGGCCGCGCTTTTTCAACGCGGCAGCGCGCTGCTGCAGTACATTGGCGGCGAACGCGCCCAAAGGCAGCGCGAGCGCCGCATGCTCCTGCATCCACGCGCCTTCGGCGAGCAGCCGCCCGAGTTCGAGCCACAAGCGCTGCCAGGCCGCCGCGGCCACCGTGCCTTGCGCGGCGCGCAGATGCGTGCGCCCCAGCCTGTAACAGCGCCGTTCGAACGCCACCACCACGGCTTCGTCGGCGCGCTGCGCGCGCAACGCGCGCAACATCTCGTGCACGAACACATCCCAGTCGCGTGCCTTCCCGAGCGCCGCGTTCTGCTCGCCCAGCTGAACCATCACCGGGGCGAACGCCGGCTGCGGGATCACCGGCTTGAACAGACTGAAACAGGCGCGCATGCGCCGCAACGCGACGCGCAGCTGATGCAGATATTCGGGATCCCGGCCGGCGAGGAAGCCCGTTTCGTTGGCCTGCACGTGAGCGATGCAACTGTGCGCGATGGTGGAGAAAGCGGCGGCCACGCTGCCGCGCTCGTCCAGTTCCAGCGCCGTCGCCTTGACCGGGCGCGGCGCCAGCCCGCGCGCCAGGGCGTAGCCACGCGCGGCCTTGCTCGCCGCACCCAGGCGCAGCGGCACGCGTTCAGCCAGGTCCAGCGCCAGTTCGAACAGGCGCTGCGGACTGCCGGCGAGCAGTTCCACTTCGGCCTCGCTGATCTTGCTCGCCCGCCGGCCGCTGCGGGCTTCGCCGCTATCCAGGCAGAGTTCGGCCAGGCTGCCGTCGGCGAACCCCAAGCGCAGGCTGGTGCGCGTGAATGCGGTCGAAAAAACAGGGGCCAGCGCCTTGCGCAAGCGCGGCGCGCGGAACCGCTTCGCCTCCGGCGTCGTGGCGAGCAGGCCGAAGTCCAGCGCCTCGCCCGGCAGCGGCCATTCCCATTCTTCACGCAGATATAACCCGGCCGCCGCCTGGCCCTGGGTCTTCAGCGTCTGCAGCCAGCGCTTGCCGTCCGAGCGCAGGCGCAAGGCCAGCCCGGCGTGCAGCAGGGCGAACTGCGGCGTGTCGTAGTAGACGCTGCGAACCAGGCGGGTGGAGACACGCCCCTGCTGCAGCGCCTTGATCCGGGGATCGCGGCGCAGCCGACGCAGGTCTTCGGGCGCGAGCAGCAGCTTGAGTTCGGTTTCCATCAGCGTCGGCTCGCGGTGAGCACCCCCTGCACTTCCCTGACGAATTCCAGCGTACGCTGCAATTGCTCCAGGCCGGAAATTTCGACGGTGAAGGACATGTAGGCCATATGCTGTTTCGATTGCGTGTTGACCCCGGTGACATTGATCTTTTCGCGCGACAGCACCTCGGAAATATCGCGCAGCAAACCCTGGCGGTCGTGCGCCTGCACCACGATGTCGACCGAAAACACGCCCTCCTTCTGCTTGCCCCAGTCGGCTTCGATCATGCGTTCCGGCTGCAGCTCGGCCAGGCGCTGCAGGTCGCGGCAGTTGCGCCGGTGTATCGATACGCCGCGACCGCGCGTGACGAAACCGGCGATGGCATCGGGCGGCGCGGGCCGGCAGCACTTGGCCAGCTGGGTCATCAGCTTGTCCATGCCCACGACCAGGATGCCGCCGTCCTTGGCGTCTGCCCGGCTTTTTCCCGTGAGCACCGCCTCCTTTTCGGGCTCGGCCGGCGCTGCCCCGCGCAGCGCCGTCTGCAACTGCTTGACCCCGATTTCCTCGCGCCCGGCCGCGGCGAACAGCTCTTCGCTCTTGGCAAAGCCCAACTGCTGCGCCAGGTGATCCAGATTGGCCCCGGTCATGCCTTCGCGCTGCAGTTCGCGCTCGACGACGGCGCGCCCCTGGGCGACGGTCTCGGTCAGCGCCTGGGTGTTGAACCACTGCCGCACCTTGCTGCGCGCGCGCGAACTCTGCAAATAGCCCAGCGCCGGATTCATCCAGTCGCGGCTCGGGCCGCCGGTCTTGGCCGCGATGATTTCCACCCGCTGCCCGTTGGCGAGCTTGTAATTGAGCGGCACCATCGCGCCGTCGACCTTGGCGCCGCGGCAATGGTGGCCGAGATCGGTGTGCAGGTGATAGGCGAAATCCACCGGCGTCGACCCCTGCGGCAGATCCAGCACCCGCCCCTGCGGCGTGAGCACATAGACCGTGTCGTCCAGGGCCGTGCGCTTGAACTGCTCGACCCAGTCGACCGATTCGACCACGTCGTCGCGCCAGGCGAGCACCTGCCGCAGCCAGGCGATCTTTTCGTCGAAAGGATCCCGCCGCGCGCTGCCCCGCCCCGCCCCGCCCTCCTTGTAGCGCCAGTGTGCGGCCACGCCCAATTCGGCGTGGCGGTGCATGTCGTGGGTGCGGATCTGCACTTCCAGCGCGCGGCCGTCCGGGCCGACCACCGCCGTGTGCAGGGAGCGGTAGTCATTGCTTTTCGGACGCGAAATATAGTCGTCGAATTCCTTTGGTATCGGCGTCCACAGATTGTGCACCACGCCGAGCGCGGTATAGCAATCCTTCACCGAATCGACCAGCACCCGCAGGGCGCGCACATCGTAGAGTTCGGAGAAGTCGAGGCTCTTGCCACGCATCTTGTTGTAGATGCTGTAGATGTGTTTGGGCCGGCCCAGCACTTCGGCGCTGATGCCGGTGGCTCGCAATTCCGAATCCAGCGCCGCCACCGCGCCGGTGATGAAACGCTCGCGCTCCTCCCGCTTCTCGTCCAGCATGGACGCGATTTTCTTGTACACCTCGGGCTCGAGGTAGCGGAAGGCGTAGTCTTCCAGCTCCCATTTGAGTTGCCAGATGCCCAGGCGGTTGGCCAGCGGCGCGTAGATGTCCAGCGTTTCCTGCGCATAGGGTCGGCGCTTTTCGTCGGTCGCGCGCGCCATGTAGCGCAGTGTCTGGGTGCGGCTCGCGAGCCGCAGCAGCACCACGCGTATGTCCTCGACCATGGCGAGCAGCATTTTGCGCAGCACCTCGGCCTGCGAACTGTGCGCCGCACTGCTTTCCTGTCCCGCCAGGGTGCGCGTGACCACGCGCAGCCGGTTCAGCTTGGCGATGCCTGCCACCAGGCTCGCCACCACGGGTCCGAAGGTGGCGGTGAGTTTTTCCTGGCTGTCGGCCAGATATTGCGGCGCCGCGAACAGGAGCCCGGCGATGCGCGTTTCAGCGTCCAGGCGCAGCGCGGCGAGGGAGGCAGCCAGGCCCAGCGCGTGTTCCAGCGCCGGCTCGCCGGTCCCCAGAGGCTTGCCGGCGTAGATGGTGAGGGCGAATTCGCAGGCCTGGCGCAGCCGGAGGACATCGGCCTCGGGCAAGCCGGCGGCGATCGAATCTAGCGCCGCATCGGGCAGATCGGCGCGTGCAGCCTGCACTCCCGTGTCCATAGTCGCATTATATCGCCCGGCCGGCGCGCGCGGCCGTGACCAAACGCAAATCGGCGATAATTGGTGTCATATGGACAGACGCAATGCAAATAGAGTGTCTCCGGCCACGGATGAACCCTTTTTGGACGAACAAGGGGGGATGCATCCCCCCTTGTATATCCCCCTGCGGATACGCTGTCGCCATTCATCAAAATCTTCCCCACTCAACTCTATCCTCTAGCTACAAGAGAAAAATGTTCCGATTGTTCAAGGACTGGCGCAGAAAGCGCGCGCTGCGCCGCTTCGTGCCGGATGACGCGCTGTGGCGCCAGGTGACCGGCGGCCTGCCCTTCCTGCACGGGCTGACGGACGCGGACCGGCAGCGTCTGCAGGATTACGCCGTGCTGTTCCTCGACGAAAAACAGATGCACGGCGCGCGCGGCTTCATCCTCACCGACGCGGTGCGCCTGTCGATCGCGGTGCAGGCCTGCCTGCCCATCCTCAATCTCGGCCTGGATGCCTATCAAGGCTGGGTAGGCATCGTGATCTACCCGGGCGAATTCAAGGTCCGGCGCGAGGAAATGGATGAGAGCGGCGTGGTGCACGAATACGACGACGAGCTTTCGGGCGAGGCCTGGCCCGGCGGACCGGTGATCCTGTCCTGGCAGGACGTAGAACTGGGCGCGGCCGGCTACAACGTGGTGATCCACGAATTCGCGCACAAGCTGCATATGCTTCGCGGCGATATGGACGATTTTCCGTCCGCGCACGCGGAAATGGATCGCGAGCAATGGCTTTCGGCCTGGGATGCAGCCTACGCGGTGTTCTGTGGCCAGGTGGACCGCGGCGTGCGCACGGTCATCGACCCTTATGCGAGCGAAGATCCGGCGGAGTTCTTCGCCGTCCTCAGCGAAGCCTTTTTCACCCAGCCGCAGTCGGTGCGCTCGACCTATCCGGAACTGTATCGCCAGTTGGCACTGTTCTACCGGCAGGACCCGGCGGCGCGAATTCAAGCATAGTCACATACGAGCGGATAAAGGCGATGACCGCTTGGGCTTGCTTCTATACAAGATCGCCGATTGCGCACGGACGGATTTTCGTCCGCGCGCAATCGGTGATCCGCGCGGACGGGCCGCCGTCCGCGCAAGTTTGATCATTGCAGTTCGATCCAGGTGCCCATATCGGTGAGGGTCGGCGATCCACCATTGCGCGCTCTGCGCGCCAACCGTGTCTTTGGTACGGATGAAAAGCGTATCCGTACCAAAGACACGGTTATGGATAAGAGCAATAGAACAGAGCTGCGAATCAAACCGCAACCTGCATGCGCTATCGGTCCGCCAGCAGAAAATCGCGCACGATGGCGATCTGGTCGGCGTGCATCAGCGTCGGCGCATGGCCGACCTCGGGTATTTCGATCGTCCTGGCATGCGGGCCGCGGCCGGCCATTTCCTGCAGGGTCTCGCGCCTGAGCAGATCGGACAAGGCGCCGCGCATCACCAGAGTCGGGCAACGAATGGCATCGTACAAAGGCCACAGTTCGATATCCTTGTCGACCTTGGCCGCCCTGAAGGGCACGGCGATGGCCGGGTCATAGTGCAGGCGGTAGCTGCCGTCAGCCTGCCTGCGCGTGACATGCTCGGTGAGCGTGGACCATTCCGCGTCGCTATGCGCACCGAAGGTCGCGCTGACCAGGCGGATGTATTGCACCGCCGCGGCGAAATCGGGAAATTGCGGTGCCATCCCGAAATACTGGCCGATACGCGCGAGCGACACGGCGGTGATGACCGGCCCGACGTCGTTCAGCACCAGTTTTTGCAGCGGCGTTTCGGGCAGGCTGGCAAGGGTCATCCCGATCAGACCGCCCATCGAGGTGCCGACCCAGTGCACGCACTCGGCGTCCAGGCGCGCGAGCAGGGTGACCATGTCGCCGACATAAGTTTCCGTCTGGTATTCCATGGGGTTTTTCAGCCAGCCGCTCATGCCGCGGCCGGGCACATCGGGGCAGACGACGCGGTATTCACCCGCCATGGCCTGCGCCAACGCATCGAAATCGCGCCCGCAGCGCGCCAGTCCATGCACGCACACCAGCACCTTGCGATTGACCGGATCGCCCCACTCGGCGTAGGCCATGTGGTGCAAACCGCTCGGCGTGATGCACTGCACCCGGCGTTGTCTGAATTCCTCGCCCATTCCTTGCTCCCTGAATCGCACCGCGTCCGACCGTCGCCTGGCGGCGACTCGCGTGGGCCAAAAGTATAGCAGTCCGGACCGGTTCCCCTTTTTTCCGGCATTCGGTTGCATGGTGCAATAAAGCGCATACACTCGGCCGATGAACAGCCACGCCACCGCCTAGGACACTTATCGATCCCCGGCGAAGTTCCGTGCATGGCAAACTGCTTCGCGCTGCCGCGTCGTTTCTCGCGGCGTCGGCATTTTGCGCGGCCGCTCTCGCGCACACCCTCGAAGGCCGGGTGGTCGGCGTCAGCGACGGTGACACGGTCACACTGCTCGATGGCGTGAACGCGCAGCACCGCATCCGCCTCGCCGGCATCGATGCGCCGGAGAAGGCCCAGGCTTACGGCGATGCGTCCAAGCGCCACCTGTCGCGCCTGGTGTTCGGCGAGTCAGTCAGGGTCGAGTATGCAAAGCACGACCGTTACGGGCGCATCGTCGGCAAGATCCTGAAAAACGGGCGCGACGCCAGCCTGGAGCAGCTGCGGGCCGGATTTGCCTGGCACTACAAGCAATACCAGCGCGAGCAATCGCGCGCAGACCGCGGCGCCTATGCCGAAAGCGAACGCGAGGCGCAGCAGGCGCACGCCGGGCTTTGGCGGGATCCGGACCCGGTTGCGCCGTGGGCCTGGCGGCTGGAACAGCGCGCCAAACACAGAATCAAGCGAGCGGCACTCGTATCTCAGTCCGCATACCAGTAACGCTTTCTCAGACCGCGATACGCCTGCACGTCGGCCCCCTCGCCGCCTATGCGTACCAGCACCGCGCCGGCGCTGTCGGTGCGCAGCATCTGCGCGCCGCTCGCGCGGTAGCGCTCGAGCACCTCTTCCCTGGGATGGCCGAAGCGGTTGCGGTATCCGACCGGGAGAACCACCCAGCGCGGCTGCACCGCGGCGATGAATTCCGGCGTCGACGATGTACGGCTGCTGTGATGCGGCGCCACCAGCACGTCCGCGCGCAGCTTAGCGGGAGAGCTCGCGGTCAATTCCTGTTCCGAGCGCGCCTCGATGTCGCCGGTGAGCAGCACCGCGCCCCGCGCCGTAGCAATTTTCAGCACGCAGCTGCGATCGTTGGACTTGAGTGTATCCACGGCGTAGCTGCCTGCCGCGGGATGCAGCAACTCGAAGCGCACACCATCCCAGTCCCAGGCCTGCCCGGCCGCACAGGGCAGCCGGTAGCCCGCGGCCGCCACCCAGGCCGCATGGGTTTGCGGTACCGACGAATAGAGCGACGCAACCGGCAGCCCGGCCAGCACCGAAGCGGCGCCGCCGGCATGGTCGTTGTCATCGTGGGTCACGACCATCGCGTCCAGCCGCGCGATGCCCGAAGCGCGCAGGAAAGGCAGGATCACGCGGCTGCCGCTATCGGCCTCGGGACTGTAGGCCGGACCGGCGTCGTAGAGCAGCGCATGCCCTTGCGTCTGCGCGAATACGGCCAGACCCTGGCCCACATCGAGCACCGTCAACCACAGCGCGCCGGATGCGGGCGCAGGCGGCGCCACGGTAAACAGCGGCAGCAACAGCGGCAGGCCCAGCCAGCGCGCCGGGAAACCGCGCGGCAACAGCAGCCAGGCCGTGCCCGCCAGGGCCAGCGCGACGGTCCAGGCTTCGGGCGCGTGCTGCTGCCACACGGCCGCGGGCAAGGCCGCACACCATTCGAGAAAACGCATCTGCACTGCCATGAACGCGTGCGCCAGCTTCAATATGAAATCGAAAGGCAGAACGCTCCCGGCGAGCGCCAGCGGCGTCACCACCAGGCTCACCAGCGGAATCGCCACCGCATTGGCCAGCGGCGACACCAGCGACATCTGCTGGAACCAAACGAGCAGCAGCGGCGCCAATGCCAGCGTGATCGCCCACTGCACCCGGCCCCATTGCAGCAGGCTGGCGCCCAGCGCGAGGCGAACGCCGGGCGCTGGCGCCGGCGCCGCCCGCAACCGGCCTGTCACCACGTACAGAATGACCGCGACCGCGCCGAACGACAGCCAGAACCCGGGGGCGAGCGCGGCCCAGGGATCGAGCAGCAGCACCAGCAGCAGCGCGGCGCAGAGCACGCGCGATACCGAGCTCACGCGGCCGGCCCACAGCGCCAGCGCCACCACCGCCACCATGTAGAGTGTGCGCTGCGCCGGCACGGCGAAACCGGCGATCAGGCAATAGGCGAGCGCCGCCAGGAATCCGGTCAGCGCGGACGCCTTGCGCGCGGGCAGCGCCAGCATCAGCGCCGCGGAGCGCCGCCACAGCCAGTGCACGAGCGCGGCGAACAGGCTGGCCACCATGGTGACATGCAGGCCGGAGATCGACATCAGATGCGACACCCCGGTGCGCGCAAACAGCTGCCATTGCCCGGCGTCGATGGCGTTCTGGTCGCCGATGGCAAGCGCGATCAATATGCCGGCATAGGGATAATCCTGCAGCGCATCCCAGTGGCGTTCGCGCAGAATTTCGCGCGCGCGCGGCAACAGATAGGCCGGTTGCGGCACCAGATCGTCCAGACGCGCCGCACCGTCCGGTCGCACATAGCCCGTGGCGCCGACCGAACGCTGCAGCAGCCAGGACTCGTAGTCGAAACCGTAGGGATTGACGCTGCCGTGCGGCCGCTTCAGGCGAACCGTAAAGCGCCAGCGCTCGCCGGCGCGGATCGGCGCAATGTCCTGGAATTCCTCGCGGCTGGCGCCGTTGTACCAGGCGAGCGCGATGCGCCCGGGCAGGCGCGCGGCGGCGGGTTCGACCTGTTCCGGGTCGAAATCGAAGCGCACGCCGCCCGCGAACGGCTGCGGCAGGCCGGCCACCACGCCGGTGACGACGAGGTCCACGCCCTCCCACTGCCGCGGCAAGCGTTCGGACAGGCGCCATTGGGCCCAAGCCGCCGCATAAAAATAGCCCGTCGCGGCCAAGATCGCGCACAGCAGCAGAAGTCGGACGACGGAAGCAAAGCGCTTGGCGGTCGCGCGCAGCAGCCACCATGCAACCAGCGCGGGCAACAGGACCCAGGCCCAGACGAGCGAGGGCAACTGCGCTTGCTGCTGCAGCAGGCACACGCCCAAGGCAAAGGCGATGATGTTCGGTCGCATCCAAAGGTCTTCCGAACCGGGAATCCCAGGCTTAACGGCTCAGGGTCGCGGCGGTTGATTTGCCTTACAATCCAGTCATGGAAACGGCGCTTTCAATTGCAGATCCGATGCCGCGCAAATTCTTCAAGAAATATCTCCCCAGCCACGAAAGCGTGCGCGACAACCGGCATATCGCCAGGTTCGGCGGCTTCCTGCGGCATCCGAATCTATGGCATCTGAACCGCCACTCGGTCGCCGGCGGCGTGGCGGTGGGCATGTTCTCCGGCCTGGTCCCCGGCCCGCTGCAGATGGTGACCGCGGCGCTGCTCGCCGTGCCGCTGCGGGTCAACCTGCCGGTGGCGCTGGCCACCACGCTCTATACCAATCCCTTCACCATCGGCCCGCTGTACCTGCTCGCCTATCTGATCGGCCGGATGATCATGGGCGGCGAGACGCCACATCTCGGACCGCCGCCTGAAATGGACTGGTCGCAGCTCGGCGCGTCGCTCGACGCTTTCCTGCGCTGGGTCTGGTCCATGGGCACGCCGCTCGCCGTCGGCCTGCTGGCGCTGGGGCTGATCCTGGCCGCGCTGGGCTACGCCTGCGTGCAACTCGGCTGGCGCTACTATGTAATCCGCGCCTGGCGCAAGCGCCGGCAACTGCGCAGCCAACATGTCCGCTGACACCCTCGCGCAGCGCATCTACCGACGCTTCGCTGCCCCGGCGCTGGCCCTGGTCAGCGTGAACCTCATCGGCATGGGCGGCTACAAGATCATCGGCGGAGCCCAGGTCACCTGGCTGGACGCCCTGTACATGACCTTCATCACCGTCGCCACCATCGGCTACGGGGAAATCATCGATCTGAGCCATTCCCCCGGCGGCCGCGTGTTCACCATCGGCATCGCGCTGATCGGCATCGGCGTGACCACCTACATGATATCGACGCTCACCGCCTTCATCCTCGAAGGCGACATGAACCAGGCACTACGGAGGCGAAGAATGCAAAAAAGCATCGCGGCATTGCGGCGGCATTACATCATCTGCGGCATCGGCCGCGTCGGCACCAACGTCGCGCACGAACTCGCCGCCACCGGTCGTCCCTACGTGGTGATCGAAAGCAACAAGGAGGCGATCGAACGCTATCTCGAGAAATACCCCGATGCCTTGTGGACGCACGCCGACAGCGGCGAGGACAGCGCCCTGATCGAAGCCGGCATCGAACACTCGGCCGGCGTGTTCGCGGTCACCGGCGACGACAGCAAGAACCTGGTGATCACGCTCTCGGCCAAGCTGCTCAATCAGCAGACGCGGGTAGTGGCGCGCTGCCACGAAATCAACTACATCGACAAGATACGCAAGGTCGGCGCCGACGCCATCGTGTCCCCCGATTTCACCGGCGGCATGCGCATCGCGTCGTCGATGATCCGGCCGCAGGTGGTGAATTTTCTCGACGAGATGCTGCGCTCGGACAACTCGCTGCGGGTGGAGGAAGTGCACATCCCCGCGGGCTATGCCGCAAGCACCATCGCCGACCTGAAGCTCAACCGGCGCGACTTCATCCTGCTCGCGGTGCGCGCCAAGGACGCGTGGGAGTTCAACCCGGACAGTAGCTTCGGCATCCAGCCCGGGAACACCCTGGTGGTGATGACCACGCCGGAAGGACGCAGGTCGCTCGAACGCAGCCTCGGAACCGCGTCCGCATGAACCCGCGGTGACACTAGCTGCCTGCCGGCCTGGCGGCTGTCAGAGCAGGATAAAGGTATAGCGATAGGGCGTAGCCTCGGTGCCGATGGCTATCGTGTCGCCATCCTTCAGCGGCGCAGATCCGCCGGCGTCGCCGCCTCCGATGCGGGTTTCGCCCACGCTTGTGCCGCACGCGCTGCCCCGATCGACCAGCAAATAGCCCTGCGCCGTGCTTTCGATCTGAAAGTGCTCGCGGGAGATCTCCAGCGGCTCGACTGCGTCGATGAGGTACAGGTCGTTCTTCGGCTTGCGGTCGCCGAATCTCGGCCTTTCGGTTCTCACGAAATCGCCGTCGACGATCGCGCCTCGCGATTCCCGGCCGATCTTGAAGGGGAAATGCGAAATGCTGATCAACCCGGCGACCATCATCCCGTCCGGCACCGCACGCTCCGCTTCCGGCGTCAGGGCCTTGAGCGCGGCCTTGGGCAAGAGTAGCGTCAGTATCGTCTGCTTGTCATCCATGGCTTCCCATCCTTATGTTGTGTGCACCACAGCTATCCTGCGCGGAGTTTCAATCCGGATTCAGCACCCCGTCCTGCAGCCGCAGGATGCGCTGGGCGCGCGCGGCGATGCCCGGATCGTGGGTGACGATGATAAAACTGGTGCCGCGGCTGCGGTTGAGTTCCAGCATCATTTCGAACACCTGCGCCGCCGTGTGGCGGTCGAGGTTGCCGGTGGGTTCGTCGGCGAGCACGCAGGCGGGCCGGGTCACCAGCGCCCGCGCCAGCGCCGCGCGCTGGCGCTCGCCGCCGGAGAGTTCGGCCGGCGTGTGCGCCAGGCGGTGGCCCAGCCCCACTTCCTCCAGCACGGCCGCGGCGCGGCCGCGCGCCTCCGCCGCAGGCATGCGCCGGATCAACAGCGGCATGGCCACGTTTTCCAGCGCGGTGAATTCCATCAGCAGGTGATGAAACTGGTAGACGAAACCCAGCGATTCGTTGCGCAGGCGCCCGCGCGCCGCTTCGGACAGGCTTTGCATCGGCTGCCCGAGGATGCTCACCTCGCCCGAGGTCGCGCTGTCCAGCCCGCCGAGCAAATGCAGCAGCGTGCTCTTGCCGGAACCCGAGGAACCGACGATGGCCACCAGCTCCGCGGCACCCACCTCCAGATCGACGCCGAGCAATACCTTGACCTCGACCACGCCCTGCTGGTAGCTCTTGGCGAGTTTGCTGCAGCCGAGGACGACGTCACTCATAGCGCAGGGCCTCGGCCGGATTCACCCGCGACGCGCGCCAGCTCGGGTACAGCGTGGCGAGCAGGCTCAACACAAAGGACACCGCAGCGATGGTGGCGACGTCGCCCCACAGGAGTTCGGAGGGCAGCTCGCTGATGTAATACACCTCCTTCGCCAGGAACTGCACGCTGAACAGCCTTTCGATGAACGGCACCACCACGCCGATATTGAGCGCGAGCAGCACCCCGCCGGCCACGCCGATCAGCGTGCCAATGACGCCGATCAGCGCGCCCTGCACCATGAATACCGCCATGATGCCCGAAGGCGCGGCACCCAGCGTGCGCAGGATCGCGATGTCCGGCTGCTTGTCGGTCACCGCCATCACCAGGGTGGAAACGATGTTGAACGCGGCCACCGCGACGATCAAGAGCAGGATGATGAACATCACGGTCTTCTCCATCTGGACCGCGCGGAAAAAGTTGGCGTGGCTGCGCGTCCAATCGCTGATGTACGCGTTGGCGCCCAGCCCGGGCAGCAGGGCCAGCGCCACCTGGCGCGACTGGAACAGGTCGTGCAGCTTCAGGCGCACGCCGGAAACCCGGTCTTCCATGCGGTACAGCTTCTGCGCGTCCTCGAGATGGATCAGCGCGAGGCCGGAATCGTATTCGAACATGCCGATCTCGAAAATCCCGACCACGCGGAACTGTTTCAGGCGCGGTACGATGCCGGCCGGCGTCACCTGTCCCTGCGGCGCGATCAGCGTCACCTTGTCGTCCAGGATCACGGCGAGCGAGCGAGCGAGTTCGCTGCCCAGGACGATGCCGAATTCGCCGGCTTTCAGCGCTGCCAGCGTGCCGGCCTTCATGCGGCTGCCGATCTCCGCCACGCGGTTCTCGTAGTCGGGCAGGACCCCGCGGATGATCGCGCCGCGCACCGCGCCGTCGAAGGTGAGCATGCCCTGCACGTTGACGTAGGGCGCCGCCGCGACCACGCGCGGATCGGCCGCGGCCAGCGCCGCAACCCCCTGCCAGTCAGTCAGCACATCGCCCGGGCCGCTGATCTGCACGTGCGACGCCACGCCCAGGATGCGCGTACGCAGTTCGTTCTGGAAGCCGTTCATCACCGACAGCACCGTGATCAGCGCTGCCACGCCGAGCGCGATGCCCAGCATCGAGGTGAGCGAGATGAAAGAGATGAAATGGTTGCGCCGCTTGGCGCGGGTGTAGCGCAGGCCGATGAACAGTTCGTAGGGCAATGGGGTCATTTTTGCTGTCGCGCGCGCTGTCGCTGTCGTTGTCTTTATCGTGCGGGGCTATTTTGACACACTCGCGCCCGGCTTATCGGCGTGCGGCAATGATAAACTTTGCCATGCATTGCCATCTGCTCGTTCCCGATCTGTTCTGGCCCGACCGCGATTTCCCCGACATTTATCGCGGGCTTGCCGCGCCTGCGCTGGAACGGCTGCTCGGCAAAGGCCGGCGACAGACGGCGGACGGCCCGGCCGGGGCCCAATCCGCCGAAGAATGGCTCAGCGCGCGCTTCGGCGTGGAGCGGCAAGGCGATTTGCCGGCCGCGCCTTTTTGCCTGCTTGCCGACGGCGGCGAACCGGGCAAGCACCATTGGCTGCGCGCCGATCCGGTGCATCTGAGGCTGGAGGGCAACCGGCTGATGCTCGCCGACAGCAGCGCGTTTTCCGTGTCGCCGCAGGAAGCCGAGCGCCTCGCGGCCAGCCTCAACGCGCATTTTGCGAATGACGGCCTGGTTTTCTATCCGCTGCGCCCCGAGCGCTGGTATTTGCGCATCGAGCGCGTCCCGGCACTGGAAACGACGCCCCTGGCGCAGGCAGCGGGCCGGAGCATAGACAGCTTGCTGCCGCGCGGCGCCGATTCCCCGGCCTGGCGCGCGCACCTGAACGACATCCAGATGCTGCTGCACAGCCACCCGGTCAACGAAGCGCGCGAAAGCGCCGGCGAACCGCCGATCAACAGCGTGTGGCTCTGGGGTGGAGGCCATCTGTCCGACCCCGTGACGGCGCCGTTCAACGCCGTCTGGTCCGCAGATGTGTTCGCCGCCGGGTTGGCGCAGGCGGCATGCATCGCCGCACGCCCGCTACCCGCAGACGCGGCGGAACTGTTGCACACTAGTGCGAGCACTGGCGTCAGCCTGATCGTGCTCGACCAGCTGCGCGCGCCGGCCCGATACGGCGACGCGCACGGCTGGCGCGAAGGTTTGGCGCAACTGGAGCGCGACTGGTTCGCGCCGCTCCTGGCAGCGCTCCGGCTGGAGCACATCGGCATGCTGAGCCTGCATGCGCTCGGCCCCGCCGGCGCGCTTTCGGTGGAAATCGCCCGCGGCGACCTGCGCCGCTTCTGGCGGCGCACCCAGCCGCTGGCAGACCACGCCTCAGCATGACATCCATCGTCACCCGACCTATCCCGCAGCGCAATCGCGACATGCTGGTGCAGCAGGGCCTGCATCCGGTGCTAGCGCAGCTGTATGCGGCGCGCGGCGTGGCCGACAAGAGCGAAGTGGAAAGCGAGTTCTCCGGACTGATTCCGCCCGATCGGCTGCTGCATGCGACTCGAGCCGCGACGCTGCTTGCCGATGCCATCAAAGCAGGAAAACGCCTCTTGATCGTCGCCGACTACGATTGCGACGGCGCCACCGCCTGCGCCGTGGGCGTGCGCGCCCTCACCGCTTTCGGCGCCGACGTATCCTATCTCGTGCCCAACCGCTTCGAGTTCGGCTACGGGCTGACCCCTGAAATCGTCGAGCTCGCCGCGAACCAGGCGCGCCGTCCCGACCTGTTGATCACCGTCGACAACGGCATCGCCAGCAACGAGGGTGTGGCGCGCGCCAACGCGCTCGGCATCGCCACGCTGATCACCGACCACCATCTGCCCGGCGACGCGCTGCCGCAGGCGACTTGCATCGTCAATCCTAACCAGCCGGGCTGCGATTTTCCGAGCAAAGCCATCGCCGGCGTCGGCGTGATGTTCTACGTGATGCTCGCGCTCAGGGCTGAATTGCGCCGGCGCGGCTGGTTCTTACCCCCTTTGAAAAAGGGGGTGGCCGAAGGCCGGGGGATTTCGGGGGTCGCCGAAGGCGGGGGGATTCCCGAATTCAATCTGGCGACCCTGCTCGACCTGGTGGCGCTGGGCACGGTGGCCGACGTGGTGCGCCTGGACCGCAACAACCGCATCCTGGTGGCGCAGGGACTGAAGCGCATCCGCGAAGGCAGGATGCAAGCCGGGATCGCCGCGCTGCTGCGCGTCGCCGGGCGCGAAGCCAGGCGCGCCTCCTGCTTCGACCTGGGTTTCGCCGCCGGACCGCGGCTCAATGCCGCCGGGCGCCTGTCCGACATGGCGCTCGGGATCGAGTGCCTGATCACCGACGACACGGCGCGCGCGCTCAACATCGCGCAGGAGCTGGACCGGCTGAACCGCGAACGGCGTGATATCGAAGGCGCGATGCAGGACCAGGCGCTTGCCATGCTGGAGGGGCTGAGCTTGGGTAACGGCGCGGATTCGGATGCGGAAGCGGCCTACACCCTGACGCTGTTCGATCCGTCCTGGCACCAGGGCGTCATCGGCATACTCGCGGCGCGCATCAAGGACCGGCTGCATCGGCCGGTGATCGCGTTTGCCGCAGGCAATGCGGGCGAATTGAAAGGATCGGGGCGCTCGATTCCGGGGCTGCATCTGCGCGATGCGCTCGACCTCGTCGCCAAGCGCGCGCCCGGCCTGATCCTGCGCTTCGGCGGCCACGCCGCCGCCGCGGGCTTGAGCATACGCAGCGAAGGCCTGGCGCAATTCGGCGAACTGTTCGAGCGCAGCGTGCGCGGCCTGCTCGCCGCATCCGATCTCGCGCGCAGCATCGAGACCGACGGCCCGCTGGAATCGGCCTACATGAATCTGGACACCATACGCCTGCTCGAGCGCGAGGTGTGGGGCCAGGGCTTTCCGCAGCCGCTGTTTTACGACCGCTTTGCCGTCGCCAGCCAGCGCGTGGTCGGCGAAAAGCATCTGAAACTGCGCCTGCAAAAAGACGGCAAGACCTTCGATGCGATACGCTTCAATTCGCTGGCTCCGGCAGGCGCGGCGATCCGCGCCGCCTACCGGCTGGCGGTGAACGAGTACAATGGCGTGCAGAGCGTACAGCTCGTCGTCGAGGAGTGGGAGAGCGCCGCATGAACATCGGCTTTCTCGAAGCCACCGGCCTGGCGCCGCTGCCGGCCTTCCTGACCAGTCTTGCCCTGGGTCTCCTGATCGGATTGGAGCGCGAGCGCAATCCCGCGAGCAAGGCGGGACTGCGCACCTTTGCCCTGGTCGCGCTCATGGGCACGCTCGCGAGCATGATCGCCGACAAAACCGGTTCGCCCTGGATGCTCGCCGCGGGTCTTGCCCTGGTCGGCCTGATGATGATCGCCGCCTACGCACGCGATGCCGGCGAGGCATCCGATCCAGGCACCACCTCGGTGGCGGCGGTGTGCGTATGCTATGGCCTGGGCGCGCTGATCTGGCTGGGCTATCCCACGCTGGCGGTGATGCTGGGCGTGATCACCACCATGCTGCTTTACTTCAAACCGGAATTACGCGGCCTGTCACAGAGCCTGACGCGGCAGGACCTGCTGTCGATCCTGCAGTTCGCCGCGCTCTCCTTCGTCATCCTGCCGGTGCTGCCCGACCAGAACTACGGGCCTTACAACGCGCTCAACCCGCACCAGATCTGGCTCATGGTGGTGCTGATCTCCGGCATCAGCCTGGCCGGCTACGTCGCGCTGCGGCTTACCGGCGGGCGCCATGGCGTACTGCTGCTGGGCCTGTTCGGCGGCCTGGTATCGAGCACCGCGACCAGCATGGTCTACGCGCGCCACGCGCGCGATCCACGCATGCTGCAGCTGGCGGCCGTGGTCATACTCACCGCGAATCTGGTGGTGCCGACGCGCCTGGCGGTGCTGGCCGGGGTCGTCTCCCCCGCCATCGTGCCCTTGCTGCTGCCAGCGCTCGGGGCCGCGTTCGCCTGCGGCGCAGTCGGCACGCTCTACTGGTGGCACAAACTGAGCCGGCAACCTGTGCTGGAGGTTCCTGAGATACGCAATCCGACGGAAATCCGGGCCGCGCTGGGCTTCGGGCTGCTGTTCGCCCTGGTGCTGTTTTGTTCCGCCTGGCTGTCCGACGTTGCGGGCAGCAGCGGGCTGTACGCGGTGGCGCTGGTGTCCGGGCTCACCGATGTGGACGCGATCACCCTGTCCACCCTGCGCCTGTACGACCTGGGCACTTTGCAGCCGCTGCAGGCGGTGTCCGCCATCGTGCTTGCGCTGGTGTCCAACATTGCGTTCAAGCTCGGATTGGTGTTCGCGGTCGGCGGCGCCGTACTCGCCCGCCGCTGCGCGCCGCCCATGCTCGCGGCGGCGGCCGGCGCCGGCGTCGTGCTCGCGCTGCTTCCGGGCTGAGCACGGTTGCCGTACATGGCGGCTTGAATTGCGTCTCCGCCGTTGCAGAGCTGCGATTTTGTGCGGACAACAAGAGATCGTTCGCACTTGCGCGGACGGCGTCCCGTCCGCGCGGATCGCCGATTGTGCGCGGATAAAAAGCACATCCGCGCACAATCGGCGATCTTGTATAACCCCAAACTGCCCTTGCTCTTATCCAGAACCGTGTTTTTGGTACGGATGCGCTTTTCATCCGTACCAAAAACACGGTTGGCGCGCAGAGCGCGCAATGGCGGCGCTTGGTATGCGACAGCAATAATGACGCTGTATATGGCCAGACTCTAGAGACTGCGCATGTGCTGCACCATGCGCCGGCGCAGTGCCGCGTCGGGCAGCCGCCCCAGCGCCGCGCCCATGTTGTCTACCAGGTAATCCGGGTTGCGCGTGGCAGGAATGGCGCAGGTCACCGCCGGATGCGACAGGATGAACTTGAGGAAAAACCGCGCCCAGCTGTTGCAGTCGAATTCCTCCGCCCACTTGGGCAGTTCCCTGCCCTTCACTTTGCGAAACAGATCGCCCTCCTCGAACGGGCGGTTGACGATCACCGCGGTCTTGTATTCCGCGCATAGCGGCAGCAGGCGCGCCTCGGCTGCGGTGCTCACCACGTTGTAGTTGAACTGCGCGAAATCGAGCTGCTCCGACTTGATCAGACGCTCGAGTTCGGCGTAAGCGCCCTCGTGATAGTGGGTGATGCCGAGGTAGCGGATCCTGCCCTGCTCTTTCCACTCGCGCAGCGTCTTCAACTGGGTGTGTACGTCGGTCAGGTTGTGCACCTGCATCAGGTCCATGGCCCGGTGATTGAGCGTCAGGGTACGCATGCGGCGCAGCGATTCCTCCATCTGGCGTATGCCGGCCTCGCGTCCGCTGGTCCAGACCTTGGTGGCGAGAAACAGCGTCTTTTCCACGCCCAAATCGGCGGCGAGGTCGCCGACCACTGCCTCCGAACTGGCGTACATGGGCGAACTGTCCACCATCTGCCCGCCCGCCTTGACGAAGCGCGCGAGCACTTCGCGCGCGGCCGCGCGGCCGGCGGCGTCGGCGCCCACGTCGAAGGTCTGCCAGGTGCCCAGACCGATCGAATGCAGCAGCTCGCCCGTCTTCGGTATGGCGCGCTTGAGCGGTGCGCCGGCCGCAGGCGCAGGCGGGATCACGGCCATGACGGGCGCTGCGGCAAGCAGCTTGAGCAGGTTGCGGCGGGTCGGCATGATTTCGGATTCACTGAAATGGACTGCACCAAAACGCCGCTACGCGCCGTTGAGGAAGCGTTCCATCACCGTCGCCAGGTAGACCGGCGTCTCCAGCATCGGGTAATGGCCGCAGTTAGGCAGGATATCCATCGCGGCGCGGTGGTTCCAGGCGAGGATGGTTTCGTTCATCAGCGCCGGCGTCATCGCCGGGTCGTATTCGCCGACCAGCACTTTCATGCGATGCGCCCCGCCTTGCAGGCGCGCGCTGAAGTCGGTCTTCATCCAGGCATCCAGATAGCCGGCGAAGGCCTCGCGCGTGGAACAGGCGACCGAGCGCGCGCTCATCGCGTCTAGCCAGGTGGCGCTGAGCCGGCTGCCGGTGGCGAAGTCGACGATGCCGGCGCGCTTCATCGGATCTTCGATCGCGCCATGAAACAGCGCCCAGGTATCTTCGTCAAAGTGCATGCCGCAGGCGGGCACCGGCGCGATCAAGACCGAAGCGCGCACCCGGTCCGGCGCGTCCGCCACCATGTGCTGCGCCACCATGCCGCCCATGCAATGACCGACCGCGTAGAACCAGTCCCAGCCCAGCTTTTCGGCGAGCGCAAAAGCGTCGCCCGCAATCTCGTCCATGGTGTAGGCGCCGGCGAGGTCCCTGGAGCAGCCGTAGCCGCGGTAGTCCATGAAGGCGTAAGTGAAGCTCTCCAGGTTGAGGCTGTCGAACATGGGTTCGAAAATGCGTTGGTCGCCCAGCCAGCCGTGCAACACCAGCACCCTGGATGCCCCTTCGCCCATCAGCTTGTGGCCGATATCCATGGTCTTGCCTTCCGTGAGCCCAAGGGAAACCCCCAGTGCCAGAGTATAATTGCCCAATTCTGACAAAAAAGCCAATCATGGAAGCCGAAAAGATCAATATCATCGCAAATCGCCTCGCCGACCTTGGCGCGCGCGCCCGGGAAATGCGGAGGTATCTTTGACTTCGACACCAAACAGGCGCGCCTGATCGAAGTCGGACGGCAGCTGGAAGCGCCGGACATCTGGAGCGACGCCAAGCGCGCGCAGGAGCTCGGACGCGAAAAGAAGACCCTGGATGGCATCGTCGGCAGCCTGGTGCTGCTGGAAAGCCAGCTGCGCGATGCGGGCGAATTGTTCGAAATGGCACGCGCCGAGTCCGACGACGCCACGCTCCTCAGCGTAGCCGCGGACCTTGCCGCGGCGGAGAAGCTCGTCGCCAGCATGGAGTTCCGCCGCATGTTCTCCAATGCGCTGGATCCGAACAACTGCTTCGTCGATATCCAGTCGGGTTCGGGCGGCACCGAGGCGCAGGACTGGGCGGCGATGCTGGAACGCATGTATCTCAAGTATTGCGAGCGCTGCGGCTTTGCCATCGAAGTGCTGGAGGAATCCGAAGGCGAGGTGGCGGGTATCAAAAGCGCGACCATCAAGGTATCGGGCGAATACGCCTACGGGCGCCTGCGCACCGAAACCGGCATCCACCGCCTGGTGCGCAAGTCGCCGTTCGATTCCGGCAACCGGCGCCACACCTCATTCGCCAGCGTGTTCGCCTACCCCGAGGTGGACGACACCATCGAGGTCGATATCAATCCGGCGGACCTGCGCATCGACACCTACCGCGCCTCGGGAGCGGGCGGCCAGCACATCAACAAGACCGACTCGGCGGTGCGCATCACCCACCTGCCGACGAATATCGTGGTGCAGTGCCAGAATGACCGCTCGCAGCACCGCAACCGCGCCGAAGCCATGGCGATGCTGAAATCGCGCCTGTACGAGCGCGAGCTGCGCAAGCGCCAGGACGAGCAGCAGAAGCTGGAGGACTCCAAAACCGACATCGGCTGGGGCCACCAGATCCGCTCCTATGTGCTCGACCAGTCGCGCATCAAGGACTTGCGCACCGGCGTCGAGATCGGCAACACCCAGTCCGTGCTGGACGGCGACCTGGATGTGTTCATCGAAGCGAGTTTGAAACAAGGCGTTTAGGCGGGAATAGAAACTGCGACCCCCCCTGCAGGGCGCGAACCGTAATCAATTAATCGAGAAACGACATGGCCGAAGACAAGCAACAACCCATCCTCGACGAAAACCAGATCATTGCCGAGCGCCGCGCCAAGCTGGCGGACCTGCGCAAGCTGGGCAATGCCTTCCCCAACGATTTCGCGCGCAAGGACCTGTCTGCCGACCTGCACGCGGCGCACGGCGCAAAATCGAACGAAGAGCTGGAAGCCGGCGAGGTCAGGGTCGCAATCGCGGGGCGCATGCTGTTCAAGCGCGTGATGGGCAAGGCGAGTTTCGCCAGCCTCCAGGACATGAGCGGGCGCATGCAGCTCTATGTCAGCAACGACCTGACCGGAGCCGCCGAGCACGATGCGTTCAAGCACTGGGATCTGGGCGATATTCTCGCCGCCGAGGGCCCCTTGTTCAAGACCAAGACGGGCGAGCTGTCGGTGCGCGTCACCAAGCTGCGCCTGCTGACCAAGGCGCTGCGGCCGCTGCCGGAGAAGTTCCACGGCCTCACCGACCAGGAGCAGCGCTACCGCCAGCGCTACGTCGACCTGATCACCAACCCCGAGGCGCGCAAGGTGTTCAGCCTGCGCAGCCAGATCATCCAGGCGATTCGCGGCTTCATGGTCGGCAAAGGCTATCTCGAAGTCGAGACGCCGATGATGCACCCGATCCCGGGCGGCGCCGCGGCCAAGCCGTTCGAGACGCACCACAACGCGCTCGACATGCAGTTATTCCTGCGCATCGCACCCGAGCTGTACCTGAAGCGTCTGGTGGTGGGCGGCTACGAGAAAGTATTCGAGATCAACCGCAACTTCAGGAACGAGGGCATTTCGACCCGGCACAACCCTGAATTCACCATGATCGAGTTCTACGAGGCGTATCGCGATTACCGCTACCTCATGGACTACACCGAAGAATTGTTGCGCACGGTGGCGCAAGGCGTGCTGGGCACCACCACCCTGCCCTACGGCGAGCACAGCATCGATCTGGGCAAACCGTTCGAGCGGCTGACCGTGGTCGAGGCCATCTGCAAATACCACCCGCAGATCAGCGCGGCCGAACTGGCGGACCGCGACTACCTCACGCACGCGCTGAAGAAACTCGGCGTCGACGTAACGCGCGCCCAGGGTCTGGGTTCACTGCAACTGATGTTGTTCGACGAAACAACCGAAACCAAACTGATCCAGCCGACTTTCATCGTCGACTATCCGGCCGAGGTGTCGCCGCTGGCGCGGCGCAACGACCGCAATCCGGAGGTCACCGACCGCTTCGAGCTGTACATCACCGGACGCGAGATGGCCAACGGTTTTTCCGAGCTGAACGACCCCGAGGATCAGGCGGCGCGCTTCGCCGAGCAGGCCGAGCAGAAGGAAGCCGGCGACGAAGAGGCCATGTATTACGACGCCGACTACATCCGCGCGCTGGAGTACGGCCTGCCGCCCACTGCGGGCGAAGGCATAGGCGTCGACCGGCTGGTGATGCTGTTCACCAACAGCCCGAGCATCCGCGACGTGATCCTGTTCCCGCATATGCGGCCGGAATAGCAGGCTTTACCGGGTTGGACTCCGGCGCGTCGCGAGCACGAGCAGCGGCACACCGGCCGCGAGCACTCCGACACCGACCAACGCGCCCAGCCGCGTATAAGCCAAGCTGGAATACAGCAGCCAGGCGCTGCTGGCGCAGAATGCGAGCGGCAGCAGCGGATACAGCGGCACCCTGAACGGCCGCGCCAGATCCGGTTCGCGCCAGCGCAGCACGAACAGTGCGATCCCCGTGAGCAGGAAAAACAGCCAGAACACCGGCGCCGTGTAATCCACCATGGTCTCGAAACCCTGGCGCATGAGCGCACCGAAGGCGATCAGCGCCAGCGCCACCGCGCCCTGCAGCAGCAGCGCGCGCGCGGGCGAGCCGCTGCGCGCGTCCCAGCGGCCGAGGAAACCGAGCAGCGGCCAGTCGCAGCCCAGGGCATAGCTGCTGCGCGCACCGAAGATGATGCTGGCGTTGATCGAGGTCAACGCCGACACGGCAATCAAGATGCTGATCGCCTGCGCCCCCGCGCTGCCCCAGACCGGCTGCAGCAGATCCGCCGCGACCACTTGCGAACGCGCCATTCCCGAGAGACCCAGGCCGCGCAGATAGGCGAGGTTCACCAGCAGGTACAAGGCGGTGATGATGCCCATGCTCCACACCAGCGCGCGCAGCATGTTGCGCCGCCCGTCCTTGACTTCAGCCGAGATATAGGCGGCTTCGTTCCAGCCGCCATAGGTCAGGAGCACGAACACCATGCACAGGCCGAAAGCGGGCTGACCCGGATCGGAGTTTCCGGAGACGGCCGCGGTGGCTGCGGCCGGCGCGAGCACCAGCCCCGCAAAAACCAGCGCAAGCAAGCCCAGCACCTGAAACGCGGTCAGCCAGTTCTGCGTCGCCGTGCCGAATTTCACGCCGGCGATATTCACCGCGGTCAGCAGGATCACGATCAAGGCGGCGTAGATCGCGGAGGACTGGGCGCCCAGCGCATACAGGCGCGAACAATAGTCGCCGAAGACGAAGGCGAGCAAGGCGATCGACCCGGTGGTGATCACCGCCAGGCGCGCCCAGGCAAACAGGAACGACAATTTCCTGCCGTAGGCGCGAGTGAGAAAATGGTAGTCGCCGCCGGCGTGCGGACAGGCCGTGGCGAGTTCGGCATAACACAGCGCGCCGATCAGCGAAACCGCTCCGCCCAGCAGCCAGGCGCCGATCATGGCCGCCGCGCCGCCCGCGTTGGCCGCCACCACCGACGGCGCCTTGAATATGCCGGCGCCGACGACCACGCCGACGATCAGCGCGATGGCATCGCGAAGCTCGAGCACCGGCCTGGGCTGCCCCGCCGATTGCGTAGTATGCTCGCGACTCTCGCTCATACAGAAGATTATGCGTTGATACCCAGCGCCGGCCAAGTGCTTTGAGCGCCTTTGAAGAATAGCCGACCATGCAAGACCCGAACCAAGAGGTAAGACTGGCGCTGGAGCGCATGCAGCTGCTAGCCCCGGGGGAAACCTTCAGCGCCGAAACGCTCGCCGGCGGGGTGTCCTCGGACATACTGCGCATAGACCTGCCCGGGCGCGCCTTGTGCTTCAAGCGCGCGCTGGCCAAGCTCAAGGTCGCGGCCGACTGGCGCGCCCCGGTCGAGCGCAACCATGCCGAAGTCGAATGGCTGCGCCTGGCCGAGGAACTGGCTCCCGGTTCCGTGCCGCGCGTCCTCGGCGAGGACAGGCAGGCGGGCGCGTTTGCGATGGAATACCTGGACCCCGCGTCGCATCCGGTGTGGAAGAACGAGCTGCGCGACGGCAACATCCGGACCGAAACCGCGGGCGCGGTCGCGCGCGCCATCGCGGCCATCCATGCAGGCACGGCGCGGCGCGCGGATCTCGCCGCGCGCTTTGCCAACGATCACATCTTTCATCCGATCCGGCTCGAGCCCTATCTGCTCGCCACGGCCGCGCGCCATCCGGACTGCGCCGCCCAGCTTGGCAGGCTCGTCGAAATCACGGCGCGCAACAAGCTCGCGCTGGTGCACGGCGACCTCAGCCCGAAAAACATCCTGCTGGCGGCACGCGGTCCCATTCTGCTCGACGCCGAATGTGCCTGGTACGGCGATCCGGCCTTCGACCTCGCCTTCTGCCTCAACCATATGCTGTTGAAATGCCTGTGGCGGCCGCAGTGGCGCGAGCGCTATCTGGCCTGCTACGACGCACTCGCCTCGAACTATCTTGCGCGCGTCGGCTGGGAGCCGCGCGCGGCGATCGAGGCGCGCGTCGCGCATTTGCTGCCCGGGCTGTTCCTCGGACGCGTGGACGGCAAGTCCCCGGCCGAGTACCTCACCGACGAAAGCGACAGGGAACGCGTGCGCCGCGTGGCGCGGCGCTTCCTGCTCGAACCCGTGGATCAACTCGCGGCGCTACGCGAGGCTTGGAACACCGAATTGTGTGCGGCGCCCTAAACGCCGTAGCATGCGACACACGGAATTGTGCGCTACGCGCGCCAACTGCAGGTTGGGGCTGCTTTTATCCAAGATCATCGATTGTGCGCGGATACGCTTTTCATCCGCGCACAATCGATGATCCGCGCGGACGGCTTTTCGTCCGCGCAAAAAAAAGGAACCTCGCCCACAACGGAGGCGAGATTTTGATCGCCACGTATAAATGAAAGGCACTTGAATGACGGATACGACAATAGCCGGAATAAAGGGCCGCAGAGTATGGGATTCGCGCGGCAGGCCCACGGTGGAAGCCGAGATCACGCTTGCCTGCGGCGCTCGCGGCCGAGCGATCGCGCCCGCCGGCGCTTCGCGCGGCGCGCGCGAAGCCATCGATCTGCGCGATGCCGACGGATACGGCGTCACGGCCGCGGTCGCCAACGTCAATGGCCCCATCGCCGGCGCGCTCACGGGCATGAACGCGGCGCAACAGGAAGACCTGGACCGCGCGCTGATCGCGCTGGACGGCACGCCCAACAAGGCGCGGCTGGGCGCGAACGCCACGGTCGCCGTGTCGTTGGCCGCGCTGCACGGGGCGGCCAACGCGCAAGGCCTGCCCTTGTTCCGCTACCTCGCCCACGGCAAGCCCGTGTGCCTGCCGCTGCCGGAAATCCAGATTTTCGGCGGCGGCGCGCACGCCGGCCGGCGCATCGACATCCAGGATCTGATGGTCATGGCGCTCTCGGCAAAAAGCTTCGACGAAGCGCTGGAAATGACGGCGCGCGTCTATCACGCCGCAGGCGAACTCATGCGCGACGCGGACAAGCTGCGCGGCGTCGCCGACGAAGGCGGCTGGTGGCCGGAGTTCGCGAGCAACGAGGAGGCGATCGAAACCCTGATGCGCGCGATCGAGCGCGCCGGATTCACGCCCGGCGCGGACGTCGCGATCTCGCTCGACATCGCCGCTTCGGAATTCGGCAGCGGCGGCCGCTACCGGCTGGGCCTGGACGCGAGGAGCCTGGACAGCGACGGCCTATGCGAGCTGGTGCTCGGCTGGATCGCGCGCTACGCCATCGTCTCGGTGGAAGATCCGCTCGCCGAGGACGACCGCACGGGCATGATGCGCTTCACCGCCGCGGCCGGCGGCAAGGTGCAGATCATCGGCGATGATTATCTGACCACCAGCGCCGAACGCGTCAAGGCAGCGGTTGCCGACCGTGCCTGCAACGCCGTCCTGCTCAAGCCCAACCAGTGCGGCACGGTGACCGAGACGCGCGCCGCGCTCACCGCGGCCAAGGCGGCCGGCTGGGGCTGCATCGTGTCGGCGCGCTCGGGCGAAACCGAGGACGTGAGCATCGTGCATCTTGCGACCGGCTGGGATGCGGGACAGCTCAAGGTCGGCTCGTTCGCGCGCGGCGAACGCATGGCGAAATGGAACGAGGCACTGCGCATAGAGGAAATGCTCGGCGCGGACGCGCGCTTTGCCGGGCGCGCGGCGCTACCGTTGAAGAAATCCTATTGAGGATTGCATAACTGTGTCGCAAACCCACCCTCACCCCTACCCTCTCCCGCCCAAGCGGGAGAGGGGGTTTTCTCCCTCTCCACCGGAACGGGGGAGAGGGCTGGGGTGAGGGGGCAGTCGCTTCAGCGTTCGCGAGTCCGCCGAGAGGACTTTCCCCTCAAGGGGGATCGAGACCTTCAGTGCGCAAGCTCGCTCCTACGAAGGCGGCTATAATTCAGGTGTTGTGAAATATCAGACCTACTCCCGGTTTCGATGAGCGCGGATTCCTCCGCGCAACCGCATCCCCTGCGCGGCGCCCTGCTGATCATGACGGCGGTGGCGATGTTCGTCGTCATGGACTCGATTTCCAAGTATCTGTCGCGCTTCTACCCGGTGCCGGCCATCGTCTGGGCGCGCTACGCCTTCCATTTGCTGCTGGTGGTCGTCGCGCTCGGCCCGAGACTGGGCCTGGACCTGGTGCGCACGCGGCGACTGGGCGCGCAACTCGTGCGCGGGCTGCTGCTCGCCGCCTCGACGCTGTTCTTCGTCTTCGGGATCAAGCAAATGCCGCTGGCCGAGACCTCGTCGATCACCTTCATCGCGCCGGTGCTGGTCACGCTGATGGCCGCGTTCATACTCAAGGAAAAAGTGGAATTCGCGCGCTGGCTGGCGGTCGCCGGCGGATTCGTCGGCGTGCTGATCATCATCCGCCCGGGCAGCGGCGTATTTACCTGGGCCTCGGTGCTGCCTCTGGGCAGCGCTACCTGCTTTGCGTGCTATCAGATCCTCACGCGCAAGCTTGCCAACCTGGAGAGTCCCTATACTTCGATCTTCTATGCCGGCCTGGTCGGCAGCGTGATCATGTCGCTGGCGCTGCCCTATGTCTGGACCCTGCCGCAAAGCGCCAATCACGCGCTGCTGTTCGTCGCCATCGGCATCATCGGCGGTGCCAGCCACCTGATACTGATCAAAGCCTATGACTGCGCCCCGGCGTCCAGGCTCGCGCCGTTCAGCTACACGCAGCTGATCTGGGTCATGCTGAGCGGCTATCTGGTGTTCGGCGATTTTCCCGACCATTGGTCGCTGATCGGCATCGGCGTAATCGTCGCGAGCGGCATCTACATCGCCACCCATCAGCGCCTGACGGAATTGCAGCAGCGCTCGGAGCTGCAGGAAAGCGCGCCCGGCGCCTGATGCGTGCGCTTCGACGCTGAGATTCGCGGGCAAGCCCGCTCCCACGCGGCTATAATGCGCCCGCTGTGAACAACAACCCCTACTCCCCGCGCCTGTGAACGCAGTTCCGCCCGCGCGGCCGCATCCTCTGCGCGGCATCCTGATGATCATGACCGCGGTGGCCATGTTCACCGTGATGGATTCGATGGCCAAGTACCTGTCGCGCTATTATCCGGTGCCCGGCATCGTCTGGGCGCGCTACGCCTTCCATCTGCTGTTCGTCGTCATGATCCTCGGCCCGCGCCTGAAGCTCGGTCTGGTGCGCACCAGGCGCCCCGGGCTACAGATCGTGCGCGGCATGCTGCTGGCCGCCTCAAGCATGCTGTTCTTCAGCGCACTCAAATTCATGCCGATGGCGGAGGCGTCCTCGATCTCCTTCGTCGCGCCCATGCTGGTCACCCTGCTCGGCGTCGTTCTGCTGAAAGAGAAAGTCGAGCCGGCGCGCTGGGTGGCGGTCGCGGCAGGCTTCATCGGTGTGCTGATCATCGTCCGGCCGGGCAGCGGCATTTTTTCCTGGGTCGCCGTGCTACCGCTCGCGACCGCGGCCAGCTTCGCCAGCTACCAGATACTCACGCGCAAGCTCGCCGGCGTGGACGGTCCCTACACCTCGCTGTTCTACTCGGGTGTGGTCGGCACGGTGATGCTGGCGGCGGTGCTGCCGTTCCAGTGGACCACGCCGGCCACGGTGGCGCACGCGCTGATGCTCGCGGCCATCGGCTTCATCGGCGGATTGAGCCATCTGATCCTGATCCGCGCCTACGACCAGGCCGCGGTGTCGACCCTGGCCCCGTTCAGCTACACCCAGCTGATCTGGGTGATCCTGATGGGTTACCTGGTGTTCGGTGATTTTCCCGATCGCTGGTCGCTCGTCGGCATCGCCGTGATCATGGCGAGCGGCATCTACATCGCCACGCACCAGCGCTTGTCCGAGCGGCAGCAGCGGGCCGAGCTGCAGGAAAGCGCGCCGGGGGCTTGATTCAGCAGTCCTGAAATTTGCGCTACTGTGTAATGACCCACCCTCACCCCGACCCTCTCCCGCCTCGGCGGGAGAGGGAGCGTTCCCTCGCCCCGCTTGCGGGGAGAGGGCTAGGGTGAGGGGACGCGACGCAAGAAGTCCTGGTACGCGGCTGCGATACCTTCGTCGAACTGCGTGCGCGCCCGCCATCCCAATGCGTTGATCCTGCCCGAATCGAGAAACTTGCGCGGCGTGCCGTCGGGCTTGGAGGTGTCGAAACGCAGCTTGCCGCGAAAGCCGATCACGCGCGCCACGGTGCTTGCGAGATCGGCGATGGAGAGGTCCTCGCCGTAGCCGATGTTCACCAGCGGCGGGTGGGTGTCGCTGACGAGTTCGTCGAATTGTTCGGCCGGAAGATCGAGCAGATAGACGCAGGCTTCCGCCATATCCTCGCTGTAAAGAAATTCGCGCATGGGCCTGCCCGTACCCCAGATGACCACTTCTTCGAGTGCACCCTTCTTGGCCTCGTGCATTTTCCGGATCAGCGCGGGCAGCACGCTGGGAATTGTTCAGATCGTAGCTGTCACCCGAGCCGTAGAGATTGGTCGGCATCGCCGCCAGAAAGCGCGTCCCGTACTGCCGGTTGTAGGACCAGCACATTTCCATGCCGGCGATCTTGGCCACGGCATAAAGACGATTGGTCGCCTCCAGCGGCCCGGTGAGCAGGTAGTCCTCCTTGATCGGCTGCGGGCAATCGCGCGGATAGATGCACGACGACCCGAGGAACAGCAGCCGCTTTACGCCGGCCTTCCAGGATTCGTGCAGCACATTGGTCTGCACAGCAAGATTACTATGGACGAATTCCGCCGGGTAGCTGCTGTTGGCGATGATGCCGCCGACCTTGGCAGTGGCGAGGAACACGTAATCGGGGCGTTCGCGCTGGAAAAAATCCCGCACCGCGGCCTGCTCGGTGAGCTCCAGCTCGGCATGCGTACGCAATAGCAGGTTGCGGTAACCCTTTTGCTCGAGCTGCCGCACGATCGCCGAACCGGCCTGGCCGCGGTGCCCGGCGACGTAGATTTTCGCGTTCTTGTCCATTACTCGTGGCGGTCGAAGGTCTTGTGGCCGCGGCTTTTCACCAGCGCATCGCGCTCGGCCGAGCGCAGATCCTCACGCATCATTTCGACGACCAGCTCGCCGAATTTCACTTTCGGCGTCCAGCCGAGCTTGGCCTTGGCTTTGCTCGCGTCACCCAGCAGCGAGTCCACCTCGGTCGGCCGGAAGTAGCGCGGATCGACCGCGACGATGCAGCGGCCGTTCTGATCGTAGGCTTTCTCGTCCTTGCCCTCGCCCCTCCAGCTTAGCTGCAGGCCCAGCTCCGCCGCGGCGGCAGCGACGAATTCGCGCACGCCGTGCTGCTCGCCGGTGGCGATGACGAAATCCTCGGGCTGCGCCTGCTGCAGCATCAGCCACATCGCCTCGACGAAATCGCGCGCATGCCCCCAGTCGCGCCGCGCGCTGAAATTGCCGAGGTAAAGGCAGTCCTGCAGGCCGAGTTTGATGCGCGCGAGCGCGCGCGTGATTTTGCGCGTGACGAATGTCTCGCCGCGCACCGGCGATTCGTGGTTGAACAAAATGCCGTTGCAGGCATAGATGCCGTAGGCCTCGCGGTAGTTGACCGTGATCCAGTAGGCGTAAAGCTTGGCCACGCCGTAGGGGCTGCGCGGATAGAACGGCGTGGTTTCCTTCTGCGGCGTCTCCTGCACCAAGCCGTAGAGCTCGGAGGTGGACGCCTGGTAGAAGCGGGGTTTCTGTTCCAGGCCCAGGATGCGGATGGCTTCGAGCAGGCGCAGCGTGCCGAGCACGTCAGAATTCGCCGTGTATTCGGGCTCCTCGAACGAAACCGCGACATGGCTTTGCGCCGCCAGATTGTAGATTTCGTCCGGCTGGGTCTGCTGGATGATGCGCACCAGGTTGGAGGAATCGGTCAGGTCGCCGTGGTGCAGAATGAAGCGCCGGTCGGCTTCGTGCGGATCCTGATACAGATGATCGATGCGGTCGGTATTGATCAGCGAAGTGCGGCGCTTGATGCCGTGGACCACGTAGCCCTTGCCGAGCAGGAATTCCGCGAGGTAGGCGCCGTCCTGCCCGGTGATGCCTGTTACCAGTGCGACTTTGGCATCGTGGGTTCACTTTCTTCCGTAGTTGTCTTCGAGACGAACGATATCGTCTTCCCCGAGATAATCGCCGCTTTGCACTTCGATCATCACGCAATCGACGGTGCCCGGGTTGGCGAGCCGGTGGGCGGCGCCCGCCGGGATGTAGGACGACTGGTCGGCGCCCAGGGTGATTTCGCGCTCGCCGTTCACTATTCGCGCGGTGCCCGAGACCACCACCCAGTGTTCGCTGCGGCGGTTGTGATATTGCAGCGACAGCGATGCGCCGGGCTTGACCACGATGCGCTTGATCTTGAAGCGCGGCCCCTCTTCGAGCACGGTGTACGTGCCCCAGGGCCTGTGCACCGTACGGTGCAGGCGCGCGCTTTCATGGCCGCTCGCCTTGAGGCGCTGGACGATGCTCTTTACGTCCTGCGCGCGGCTGCGATCGGCCACCAACAAGGCGTCGGGTGTATCCACCACCAGCAGATTCTCCACCCCCAGCGTCGCCACCAGCCGGTCTTCGCTGCGCACGTAACAATCCTTGCTGTCCACCAGAACCGCTTCGCCCTGGACGCGATTGCCCGCGGCGTCCTCCGGCACCAGATCGCCCAGCGCCTGCCAGGAGCCGATGTCGCTCCAATCGAAGCGCCCCGGCACCACGGCTACGCGCGCGGCTTTTTCCATCACGGCGTAGTCCACCGAGATGTCGGCGATGCGGGCGAAAGACGCGGCGTCGATCGCGACCGGCAGTTCCTTGCGCGACGTCGCCTGCCAGGCCGCCGCCACGGCCACGGACACTACCGGCGCGCAGCGGGCGAGTTCGCCCAGGAAATCGCCGACGCGAAAACAGAACATGCCCGAGTTCCAGTAATAGCGTCCGGTAGCCAGGTAGGCTTCGGCCTGCTCGCGCGCGGGCTTCTCGACGAAACGGCGCACCGCGAGCCCCGCGGCGCCGAGTTTGCGCGCGTCATCGGCCTCGATGTAGCCGAAGCCCGTCTCCGGACCGGTAGGCGTGATGCCGAAGGTCACCAGGTAGCCTTGCTCGGCAAGCGCCTTTGCAGCCTGCACCGCCGTGGCAAAGCCGGCGACGTCGCTGATCAGGTGGTCCGAGGGCAGCACCAGCATGATCGCCTCATCGCCGAACTGCTCGCGCAGGCGCAGTGCGCCGGCCGCGATCGCCGGCGCGGTATTGCGCCCGGCGGGCTCGAGCAGGTAATCGAGCGCGATCCCCGGGGCCAGCGCCACTTCGGCATAGGCGTCGCGGGTGATGAAAAAATAATCCCGGTTGGTGATGGTGAGGATGGCCTCGGGCTTCAATGCCGCCGCGCGCAGCAGCGTCTTCTGCAGCAGGCTTTGCCCGTCGGGCAGAACGATGAAAGGCTTGGGATGCGCTTCGCGCGACACCGGCCACAGACGGGTGCCGGCACCGCCGGACAATATGACTGGGATCAGCAAGGGGGAGGATTCCGAATTGTTTGAACAGTGAATTTTAGCTCACATCAGAGAGGTGTAACTCACGATGATAGGCTCAAGCTGGCGCAGCCCCTCACCCCGCAAGCGGGGCGAGGGGGTTTTCTCCCTCTCCCCCGGAAACGGGGGAGAGGGCTGGGGTGAGGGGCTTGTGATCCCCTCCCTCCATATTCAATCGCTATACGTCGGCCGTCCGACGATAGGATACTTTGGATCGTTGAAGCCCGGCGTCGACGGGTGGCCGCTTTTGACCATGGAATCGACCAGCGCCTCGTCCTCGGCGGAAAAGCGGTGCGCCAGCGCGCCGAGGTACTCGGTCCACTGTTCGAACGTGCGCGGCCCGGCCAGCACCGACGTGACGATGCGGTTATTCAGCACCCAGTTGAGCGCGAACTGCCCCGCGCTCATGCCGCGCTGTTCCGCGTGCGCTTTGAGTTTGCGCGCCATGACCATGGACTCTTCGCGAAACTCGGTCTCCATCATGCGTTTGTCGTTCTGGCCGGCGCGCGTGTCGGCGGCAGGTGCCTGGCCGGGCGCATACTTGCCCGTGAGCACGCCGCGCGCGAGTGGGCTGTAAGGCACCACGCCCAGGCCGTAGTTGGCGCAGGCCGGCAGGACTCCGGTTTCCGGCATGCGGTTCATCGCGTTGTAGTAAGGCTGCGAAACGATGGGCGCGGGCACGCCCAGCTTGGCGCACAGTTCGACGATCTGCGCGATGCGCCAGGCACGGTAGTTGGAGACGCCGAAATAGCGCACCTTGCCCGCGGCGACGATCTCGCCCATGGCGACCAGCGATTCTTCGATCGGCGTCGACGCGTCGTCGAGATGGAAATAGTAGATGTCGACCCAGTCCGTATTCAGGCGCTCCAAACTTGCGTCGATGGCGCGCATGAGCCAGCCGCGCGACAGGCCGCCGTCGTTGGGCCCCTTGCCCATCGGATTGCCGACCTTGGTCGCCAGCACCCAATGCTCGCGATCGCTCGCGATCAGCTTGCCGACCACGCGCTCGGATCCGCCCTTGGCGTAGGCGTCGGCGGTGTCGATGAAGTTGACGCCGGCAGCACGCGCCGCATCCACGATGCGCCCCGCTTCGGCGGCGTCGGTGCGATCGCCGAACATCATCGTGCCGAGGCAAATAGGCGAGACCTTGAGGCCGCTCGCGCCGAGATTTCGATATTCCATGCTCATACTCCTTTGAACAACACTGTCACCCCTGGCGCGGACGAGAAACCGTCCGCGCGGATCGTCGATTGCGCGCGGATGAAAAGCACATCCGCACGCAATCGACGATCTTGGATAAAACCCCCGCGCCGGGTTTGCCCTTATCAATAACCGTGTTTTCTGTACGGATGCGCTTTTTATCCGTACAGAAAACACGGTTGGCGCGCGCAGCGCGCAATACCGCTATTGTCCAGTTTCCGGTATTCCAAGTTCCCGCTCCTGTCAGGCAACGATTTTTCCCCACAAATCGTGCGCGTCGGCGCGCTCGATCTTGACCGTGGCCCAATCGCCCGGCTTGAGCGCCCGGCCGCCCGCGATGTGCACCACGCCGTCGATCTCCGGGGCATCGGCCTCCGAGCGCGCGACCGCGCCTTTCTTGTCGACCGCATCGACCAGGACCTTGAGCGTTTTCCCGACCTTGCGCTTCAGGCGCTTGCGGCTGATTTTCTCCTGCACCGCCATGAAGCGCGCGCGCCGCTCTTCGCGCAATTCCGCCGGTAGCGGATCCGGCAAGGCGTTGGCCTTCGCGCCCTCGACCGGCGAATAGGCGAAGCAGCCGACGCGGTCGAGCTCGGCTTCCTCGAGAAACTCGAGCAGCTGGCGGAACTCGGCTTCGGTCTCGCCCGGAAAGCCGGCGATAAAAGTGCTGCGGATGGTGATTTCGGGACAGATCGCGCGCCAGGCGCGTATGCGCTCCAGATTGACTTCGCCCGAGGCCGGCCGCTTCATCAGCTTCAGGATGCGCGGACTAGCGTGCTGAAACGGCACGTCGAGATAAGGCAGCAGCTTGCCCTCGGCCATCAGCGGAATGACTTCGTCCACGTGCGGATAGGGATAGACGTAGTGCAGGCGCACCCACAAGTCCTTCGCCGCGCCGCCGAGCCCGCCCAGCGCACGCGCGAGTTCAGTCATGCGCGTCTTCAGCGGGCGTCCCTGCCAGAATCCGGTGCGGTATTTGATGTCCACGCCGTAGGCGCTGGTGTCCTGCGAAATCACCAGGAGTTCCTTCACCCCCGCCTTGACCAGGTTCTCCGCCTCCTGCATCACCTCGCCTATCGGCCGGCTAAGGAGGTCGCCGCGCAGCGACGGGATGATGCAGAACGTGCAGCGGTGGTTGCAGCCTTCGGAAATCTTGAGATAGGCGTAATGCGCCGGCGTGAGCCGCACGCCCTGCGGCGGCACCAGGTCGGTATAAGGATCGTGAGGCCGCGGCAGATGCGCATGCACCGCCTGCATCACTTCGTCGGCGGCGTGCGGCCCGGTGACGGCCAGCACCTTGGGATGGGTCTTGCGCACGATGTCGCCCTTGGCGCCGAGGCAGCCGGTGACGATCACGCGCCCGTTCTCGGCCAGCGCCTCGCCTATGGCCTCGAGCGATTCCTCCACCGCGGAATCGATGAAGCCACAGGTGTTCACCACCACCAGGTCGGCCGCTTCATAGGAGGGCGAGATGGCATAGCCCTCGGCGCGCAATTGCGACAGGATGCGCTCCGAATCGACCAGGGCCTTGGGGCAACCGAGCGAAACGAAACCGACTCTAGATCGTTTCACGTGGCTCGTTGTACGTTGTACGTTGTACGTTGTACGAGCCACGAACCACGAACCACGAGCAACGAATCACGATTTATCGCCCTCGTCTTTCTTGGTCGGCCCGGGCTGTCCGGGAAAACCGGGGAAAGGAAAGCCGGTGAACAGGTTCTTGGTCTGGTCTTGCAGCTTCTCCTGCATCTGCATGAACACATTCTTGCTCTGGTCCATGTAGGCCGACATCATGCCCTGCATGGCCGAACCCTGGAAATTCATGAACTGTGCCCACAGATCCTTGTTGATCTTGCCGCTATCGCCGTACATCGAGCGCGACTGCTCCTGCAACTGCTTTTGCACCTGGACGAAGGTCTGCATGTTCTTTTCCAGGTAATTGCCGACCATGCCCTGCATCGCATTGCCGTAGAAGCGGATCAGTTGCGCCAGCAGATCGGAGGTGAACATGGGCATGCCTCCCGCTTCTTCCTCGAGGATGATCTGCAGCAGGATGGAGCGCGTCAGGTCCTCGCTGTTCTTGGCATCGACGACCTGAAACTGCTCGTGCTTGAGCACCAGTTCTTTCACGTCGGCCAGGGTTATATAGCTCGAAGTCCGCGTGTCGTAGAGCCTGCGGTTGGGATATTTCTTGATCAGCCGCAGCGCATCAGGGGCGCCGTTGGCGGCGCTATCGGGCTGTTTCTTAGCAGTTTCTTTATTATGTTGCATTGCAGCATCCCCCTTGACATTTCTTCCTGTCCGAGTACAATGAATATATGTTGCACTGCAACATATCCACTATACCTTTGAACCCACAGCCACCACGCCTACTTAACCTAGGAGCCCAAAATGGCCAACCCCACCGAGCAATTGGCAGCCTGGCAAAAAGCCGCTCTGGAATCCACCATCACCTACGCCCAGACCAGCCTCTCAAGCGCCGAACAACTGCTCAAACTCAATCTTGACGCAGCCCGCAATGCCCTGGAGCAGGCCGGCAAGAACACGCGCGAACTGCTCTCCATCACCGATCCGCAGGAACTGGCGCAGCTGCGCACCAAAATCGCCCAGGTGAACCTGCAGCAGACCGCCAGCTACGCGCAAAACATTTACGAAATCGTCAGCCAGACCCAGGCCCTGCTGACCAAGCTGGGCGAGGAACAGCACGCGCGCCTCAACCAGCACGCCGCAGCCGGCGCGGAGCAGCTCGCCAAGGGCACGCCGGGGGCCGAAGCCGCTTCCGCCGCGGTAAAGTCCTCACTCGCTGCTACCAATGCCATGATGGATAACCTCAATCGCGCCACCAAACAGTTTGCCGAATTGTCCGAGGCCAGCATCAAGGCCGCCACAGCCGGCATATTCAAGAGCGGCAAGAAGTAAGCCTCTCTACTCAACTCGAAAGCCCCGCCAAGATCAGGCGGGGCTTTCTTGTCCTTAGCATGACCCACCCTCACCCCAACCCTCTCCCGCCCAGGCGGGAGAGGGAGTGTTCCCAACGTTCCCGCCTTGTTGCTTCTATTCACCGTCTCCCCACCTAAGCACCTATTCCCTCGCCCCGCTTGCGACCGAAGGAAGTCCTAGGACGGGGAGAGGGCTAGGGTGAGGGGATTTCTACTGCATATGCTGGCCGCCGTTGATGGCGATGTTGGCGCCGGTGACGAAAGCCGCCTCTTCCGAGCACAGATAAATGATCAGACCCGCGACTTCCTCCGGTTTGCCCAGGCGCCCCACCGGAATCTGCGGAATGATTTTGCTGTCCAGAATCTCTTTCGGGATCGCCGTCACCATTTTGGTGCCGATGTAGCCCGGCGAAATGGTGTTCACGGTGACGCCTTTTTTCGCTACTTCCAGCGCCAGCGCCTTGGTGAAGCCGTGCATGCCGGCCTTGGCCGCCGAATAGTTGGTCTGGCCGAACGCGCCTTTCGACCCGTTCACCGATGACACATTGATGATGCGTCCCCAGCCGCGGTCGACCATGCCGTCGCACACCGGCTTGGTCATGTTGAACACGCTGTCGAGGTTGGTGTGCATCACCGCGTCCCAATCGGGCTTGCCCATTTTCTTGAACGTCATGTCGCGCGTGATGCCGGCGTTGTTGACCAGGATATCCACCGGCCCGACTTCGGCCTGCACCTTGGCCACGCAGGCATGGCAGGAATCGTAATCGGCCACGTCCACCGGCACCAGCAGAAAATCATAGCCGCGAGCCTTCATGTCCGCGTTCCAGGCCGCCACATGCTTGTTGCCCGGCGAGTGCGTGACCACGACGCGAAACCCCGCGTCCTGCATTTTGGTGCAGATCGATTCACCCAATCCGCCCATGCCGCCCGTAATCAGCGCAATCCTCTTGGCCACGATAGTCGCCATCATTCCTCCTAGGTCGATGCGGTCCGATACCGCCTTTTCTAATATTACGGGGTGATTATGGCATCAAATTGACGCCCATCATAAGTGTGGCCCTCAGGACATGTGCAGGCCGCCATTGATCGAAATGTTGGCCCCGGTGATATAGCCGGCTTCGTCGGACGCGAGATAGCCCACCAGGCCGGCGATTTCGTCCGGCTGCGCGAGGCGCCCCATCGGAATCGTGGCGACGATCTGGTCGCGCACCTCGGCGCGGATCGCCATCACCATTTCAGTTGCCACATAGCCGGGGGAGATGGTGTTCACGGTCACACCCTTCCTTACCACTTCCTGCGCCAGCGCCTTGGAAAACCCGTGCATGCCCGCCTTGGCCGCCGAATAATTGGTCTGGCCGAACTGGCCCTTCAGCGCATTGACCGAGGACACGTTGACGATTCTGCCCCAGCCGCGGTCGGTCATGCCCTCGACCACCTGGCGCGTGACGTTGAACACGCTGTTCAGGTTGGTGTTGATCACGTCGTACCAGTCGCTCTCGGACATGCGCTTGAATACGCCGTCGCGCGTGATGCCGGCGTTGTTGACCAGGATATCCACCGGACCGATGATGGAACCGATGCGGTAGAACATGTCGGCGCAGGAATCGAATTCCTCGACGTTGCCTTCGGCCGCATGCACGCTGAACCCCTGCGCGCGCATGCTGGCGAGCCACTCGTCCTTCCGGTCGTAGCCTGGCAGGCAATTGGCCACCACCCTGTTGCCGTTCGCCGCCAGGCGCTTGCAGATCGCCGTGCCGATGCCGCCCATGCCGCCGGTCACGAATGCTACGCGCTCAACCATGTTCACTTCCTTTCAAATTAGCGGGTACTGTGAACGCTCACCCCCTCACCCCGGCCCTCTCCCCCGTTCCAGGGGAGAGGGAGAAGACCCCCTCTCCCGCCAGGGCGGGAGAGGGTTGGTGGGAGCCCGCAGGGCGGGACCACCCGGAGAGGTGGGGTGAGGGTGGGACCATGACTACATTTTTTGCTATTCCGAATTTGTATTGCCGATCTCAACGTTCCACCGCCAGCGCCACGCCCATACCGCCGCCGATGCACAGGCTGGCGAAACCTTTTTTCGCGTCGCGCCGGATCATTTCGTGCAGCAGCGTCACCAGGATGCGGCAGCCTGAGGCGCCGATCGGATGGCCGATGGCGATGGCGCCGCCGTTGACGTTGACCTTGTTCGTGTCCCACTTCATTTCGCGATTGACCGCGATCGCCTGCGCGGCGAACGCCTCGTTGATTTCCATCAGGTCAAGGTCGCCCACGCCCCAGCCCGCTTTCTTCAGGCACAACTGGCTCGCCGGCACCGGACCCATGCCCATGATCTTGGGATCGACGCCGGCCGACGCATACGCGCGAATCGTGGCGAGCGGCTTCAATCCCAGCTCCTGCGCCTTCTTCGCCGACATCATGATCACCGCCGCGGCGCCGTCGTTGATGCCCGAGGCGTTGCCCGCCGTGACCGTGCCGTTCTTGTCGAACGCCGCGCGCAGCCCGGCGAGCGCTTCGAGCGTGCTGCCGTGCTTGGGATATTCATCGGTGTCGAACACCAGCGCCGCGCCCTTCTTCTGCGGAATTTCCAGCGGCAGGATTTCGTCCTTGAACTTGCCCGCCTTTTGCGCCGCCTCGGTCTTCAACTGCGAAGCGAGCGCGAACGCGTCCTGGTCGGCGCGCGTCACGCCGTACTTGGCGGCGACGTTCTCGGCGGTGACGCCCATGTGGTAGTTGTTGTACACATCCCACAGGCCGTCGACGATCATGCTGTCGACGAGTTTGGCGTCGCCCATGCGAAAGCCGTCGCGCGAGCCGGCGAGCACGTGCGCCGAAATGCTCATGTTTTCCTGGCCGCCGGCAATAATGATCTCGGCGTCTCCCGCCTTGATCGCCTGCGCGGCGAGATGCGTCGCCTTGAGACCGGAGCCGCACACCTTGTTGATGGTCATCGCCGGCACCCTATCCGGCAAGCCGGCGCGGATCGCCGCCTGGCGCGCCGCGTTCTGGCCCACGCCCGCGGTCAGCACCTGACCCAGGATCACCTCGGAGATCTGCTCCGGCTTCAGGCCGGTCTTGGCGAGCAGCCCCCGGATCACATGCGCGCCCAGATCGGCCGCCGGAATTTTCGCCAGCGTGCCGCCGAATTTGCCTACCGCGGTACGGCCCGCGGCTACGATTACTACGTCTGTCATGTCAACCTCCGTTAAACATTGAAGGCGCCCCACCCTCACCCCAGCCCTCTCCCGCCTGGGCGGGAGAGGGCTGGGGTGAGGGGAAGCACGCCACGTGCATCCATGAAGCTCGAAACAAAACGGGGACTATCTACTCCGGATACAAGCTTACTCATCACACCCTCACCTTCACATACCGTCCCGGCGCGGACTCGATCGGCTTGTACTTTGCGTTGCCCAATTTCTTCGGCGCCGCGCGCTCGCCGCCGGAAAATTTTTCCAGCCAGGCATTCCAGTCCGGCCACCAGCTGCCGCGCGTTTCCGTGGCGCCGGTCAGCCAGGTTTCCGCGTCCGGCGCGAGGTGTTCGTTCGACCAGTAGCTGCGGCGCGTCTTGGCCGGCGGATTGATCACGCCGGCGACGTGGCCACTCGCGCCGAGCACGAAGCGCGTATCGCCTTTCAAATGGCCGGTCGAGAGATAGGCTGATTTCCACGGCACGATATGGTCCTCGCGCGTCGCGAGGATGTAGGTCGGCAGTCGGATCGCGCCCAGGTCGGCCGGCACGCCGCACATGGTGAGCCGGCCCGGCTCGCGCAGCTTGTTCTCCAGGTACATGTTGCGCACATACCAGCAATACATCGGCCCGGGCAGATTGGTGCTGTCCGCATTCCAATAGAGAATGTCGAACGCATCGGGCGCTTTGCCCTTCAAATAGTTGTTCACCACATAGGACCAGACCAGATCGTTGGCGCGCAGCGCCGAGAACACAAAGGCGAGGTCTTTGCCGGAGAAGATACCGCCCTTACCTATCGCCGCCTCGCGCATAGCCATGCTGGACTCGTCGATGAACACACCGAGGTCGCCGGGATAGGTGAAATCGAGCATGGTGGCGAGCAGGGTGACGCTCGCCACGCGCTCCTCGCCGCGCGCGCGCAATACCGCCAGCGCGGAGGCGAGCAGGGTGCCGCCGACGCAGAAGCCGAGCGCATTGATCTCGTCCGAGCGGCTGATCGCGCGCACCACTTCGATCGCCTGCAACACGCCCTCGGCGAGGTAATCGTCCCAGGTAATGCCCCCCAGCCCGTCTTCGGTGATATTACGCCACGAAACCATGAACACCGTGTTGCCCTGCTCCACCGCATGGCGCACGAAGGAGTTTTCCGGCTGCAGATCGAGGATGTAGAACTTGTTGATGCAAGGCGGCACCATCAGGAGCGGCCGTTTGCGCACGTTCGCGGTTGCGGGCGTGTATTGGATCAGCTGCATCAACTCGTTCTCGAACACCACCGCGCCGGGGGTGACGGCGAGATTCCCGCCGACCTCGAACGCGGACTCGTCGCTCATGGACACCCGGCCCTGCTCCACATCCTCAATCAGTTGCCGGATGCCGGTGTGCAGGCTCTCGCCCTTGGTAGCCAGGGCGAGTTGCAGCGCCTCGGGATTGGTCGCGGCGTAGTTGGCCGGGCTCATGGCATCGATCAGCTGGCGCGTGTAAAAGCGCAGGCGATGCTTCGCCGGCTCGTCCAGCTCCGCCGTTTCCACCAAATCGTTGAGGAACCGCGAATTGAGCAGATAAACCTGGCGCAAATAGTCGTGATAATGGCTGTCGCGCCACTCGCGCCCGGAAAAGCGCTTGTCGCGGCTGCCTACGGGCGTATCGGCCGCCGCAGGAGCGCTTGCAGCCTGTCCGGACTCGCGCGCGAGCATGCCCCCCCACAAAGCCAGTTGCTGCTGGAAATAGCCGGTTTGCAGGGAGGCCAGGTGGGAGGGATCGGCGGCATGGCCGCTGAGCAGGGACTGCCATACCTGGCCAGCCTCGGAGCCTGCGGGGAACAAGTTGAGGAAATTCTGCAGCAGCGCCCCACCCGCTTGCGCGTAGGCGCCGGACCGGTCTTCGGAATCAGGTTCTTGCACGGGAGTACGGGTCTCCGAACGCAGTGCACCAAAACCAGCCACTCTGACCCCGGTAAGGGCAGAAAAAGACTAGCTAAAGCGGGGCATTTTGCGCTGCACCAATCCAGCTGTCAAGGCGAAAACCTTGAAGGCTTACATTGCAGCCCGAATTCCGGCGAAGAACGCCGGATTCTGAATTAAGCCGTTGTCGCGTAAGGACTTATCGTTCCAGCAGGCGCAGGAGATGCGGGCCAAACACGAACCCGCCTATGACCGCCGATCCGATGGCCGCGATCAGGACCGCGCCCGCGGCGACGTCCTTGGCCTTGCCGGCCAGCGGGTGGGGGTCGGGCGAGACCAGGTCGACCAGAAACTCGATTGCGGTATTCAGCGCTTCGGCCGTCCATACGCCGGCAATCGCGAGCACGATCAGCGCCCATTCCGCCGGCGAAATCTGCAACAGCACGCCCGCCGCCACGACCAGAACCGTCGCCGCGGCATGGATCCTGGCGTTGGGCTGGGTCTGCAGCAACACCTTCAGTCCGCGAAACGCGTGGCCGAAACTGCGCAGGCGACTATCGAGATAGGGGTCGGGCATCTGCAAGACTCCGTGGATTATGCGGCCGATCGCAGCACAAAATCCGCGCGAATTTCCGCGAAAGGCACAGACAGTTTGCCCGCCGCGTCCTTCTCCACCAGTCCGATTTCGACGAGTTTGTGCGCATCCTCGTGGACCCGTTTCACGTCGCGGCCAAGTGCTCGCGCCAGGGCGCGAACTCCGAGCGGGCCACTCGTCTGCAGCACCTCGATCAACTCCCACCGTTTCGGCGTGATGGTCCGAAACAGCGCCGCAGGCGATTCAAATTCAAAATGTTCGCCTTGGTACGCCCCTGTTTTCCAGGCAGCCCGAAAACCCGCCCGCAGGCTGGCAAACGATGCCTGCGGCTTGCGGATAACGATGGATGCGGTTCTCATGACTTGCTCCTTTCCAAAGCCACATCTGCCAAAAAATCGTTCATCAGGCGCTCCGGACTAACGAAGGTATATGCCGATTCCCGTTGTCTGTAATGCCGGTGATCGCCTTTGGGGCGCTCGTTGTCATAGCAGATCACTCGCTCCGCGTAGCCGTAGAAGAGACGATACTTGTAGGGATGTGCGCAGCCCGCTATCGGCTTGGCCAGTTTCCAGACAATCGCTTCCAGGATCGCACCATCGTCGAAATCCTGCCGGTGTCTAAAAAGCAGAACCGCATCGCCCATGTTGGCATATTAGCCAACATGGGCGATGTCGTCAATCGCACTCGTCCGCACGAACCCGCAGCTGGTCTGGCGCCCTCCCGTCGACGAGCGCCGCTCAGGTGCTGCGCCTCTCTCATCGGGTTTTCCCCCTCGCCCCGCCTGCGGGGAGAGGGCTGGGGTGAGGGGCATTCAACTGGCGCAAAATTTCCTCTAGCACGGCATCCGTCTGCTTCAGCGCGTCATCATTCCAGAATCGGATCACCCGGAAACCTTTCGATTCAAGATAAGCAGTTCTTTCTGCGTCGCGGGTCACCTGCTCGGCATGCTGCCCACCGTCCAACTCCACTATCAGCTTTTGTTCAAGGCAGACGAAGTCCGCGATGTACGGCGGAATCGGATGTTGTCGCCGAAACTTGAAGCCGGCGAGATTGCGGTTTTTTAGTCGCAACCAAAGACGTAATTCCGCGTCAGTTGATGATTTTCGAAGTTTTTGCGCTAATTTTTCCATTCCGCGCCCCTCACCCCACCTCTCCGGGTGGTCCCGCCCTTCGGGCTCCCACCGGCCCTCTCCCCGCAAGCGGGGCGAGGGAGAAACACACGAACCACTATCTCAACGAACCACAATTAACGAACCGCGATCCAAGCCCAACTACCCTCGATCGCCAAACCACGAACCACGATTAACGTACCACGCCCTTCACCTCCGCCAGTGCCTTCCTTCTCAGAATTTCATCGACCAACTGACGGAAGCGCGCGCGGGTTTCGAACTCGACGATTGCGCGGCCGATGAGCGGCGGCACCCATACTTCGGGGATCGATTCCAGGTGATACACCACGCGGGTGCCGCCGGCGTCGGCGATCAACCGGGTGGTGGACTCGTTTTTTTTCATGTTGCCGCTGAGCATGCGCCCGTGCATGTACTCGTACGGCGTGAGGCGCACCTCGGTCACCGTCTCGACCGGCACGGAAAACGGCCCGAAGCCCATGGTGCCTTTCTGCGACACCAGGAGCGTGTGTTCCGCGCGCGACAGGATCACGCTTTTCTCCAGCTTCGAAATGAACTCGGTCGCATGATCGTAGTCGGTCATCACCGCCCAGGCCTCCTGCGGCGTGACGCGAACATGAAAGCGCACGTCGACCAACACCTCATCGCCCTGCATGCGCACGTCCACGTCTATCGCCGGATCGGCATCTGCGTTCGCTCGATTCGCGAACAGGCAGAGCAGCGCGAGCGCGATCTGCAGCAGGATGCGTGAGGCGAATAAGCGGGTGGATTTAGTGGGCAATTGGTTGAGCATTAGCTATCTTGGACTACACGAGTAAGCGGCAGTCCCACCCTCACCCCAGCCCTCTCCCGCCCAGGCGGGAGAGGGGGTATCTCCCTCGCCCCCGGAAGCGGGGGAGAGGGCTGGGGTGAGGGGGCAGTTTTCCGCGAGACTTTCATGCGATTACGAAATACTCGATAATTTCTACGCGAGCTACGCGCAAGGCCAGCCGAGTATCGCCCAAACGGGAATGGCTTTCCAGCGGCAGAGGCAGGCGGCGCCTGGCCGCCGCACGGTTTGCCCGCTTGCAATCGCCCCCGACCGCGCGCAATATGTTTGCTGAATATGATTTTTCTCAATATGCCGGCAACCGAGTTCGCCGAGGATAAAAACTCGCGGTCGGCCGGCAACGCGCAATAGTCCGATCGCATCATTTCGCTGTGTACTTCTACGGGAGGTTGCTATGCGTCGCTCATGGTTGGCTGCATTGTGTTTCGGATTGTGGACCCTGGCTGCGGCATCATTGGGATTTGCCAACGGGGTATTCGAAAATGTCCGGGGAGACGTAAAAGCCGCCCAGGGCGCGGCCGCGCCGGCGAGCGTCGCCAAGAACCAGCGCTTCGTTCCAGGGACCACCGTCCTCACCGGGCCCGGCGCCCAAGCCATCATCCGCTTCGACGACGGCCATGCGGTAGTGCTGAACGAAAACTCCGAATTCCGCGTCAATCAATACAGCTTCGACAAAGACAAGCCGCAAAGCGACAACATCGCGCTGCAACTGTTCAAAGGCGCGATGCGCTCGGTGACCGGCCTGATCGGGACCCGGAACCGGCAATCGTTCGCGCTGCTCGCGCCACAGGCGACCATCGGCATACGCGGCACCGACTTCATGCTCGCGCTGGTCAATCCGGCCTATCTTTCGGTGATACAAGGCACGATCGGGGTGACCAATGCCGCAGGGCTCGGCAGCTTTTGCGGCGGGCGCAACCGCAACCGTGGCATCGTCCACGGCACTCGCCGTAGGGATTTCAGCCGCCGCGCTGCCCGCCTCGGTGGCGGCATCCTTTAGCAGCATGAGCTCCGTCGCCATCGGCGCGGCGGGCGCAGCAGGTGCGGGTGGCGCCGGCGGCGCAGGCGCGGCTACAGGCGCAGCGGCGGGCGGAATCACCGCGGGCATGGTCGCGGCCGGTGTGGCAGTGGTAGGCGTCGCTGCAGCGGCGGCGTCATCGAACGACAACAACCAGACGACCACGACGGTCACGACGAAGTAGAAAATAGGGGGGCAGCCTCCCCTCACCCCAGCCCTCTCCCCCGTTCCGGGGGCGAGGGAGCAAGCCCTACGCTAGTTTGGTCTTGGATGCAGGAGAGGAAGTTGCCCCCTCCCGCCTAGATACACGGTCTCCACGCTTCCGCCTCAGACCAGAAGGTCATGCCTTTGACCAGCGGCCGTGCGTCGATCAAATGCGGCTGTTGGCCCGGATCGTCGATGCGCACTTCGATGCGCGCCGCGTCCACCGCGGTCACCTCGCCGCGGATCCAATCGCGCACGGCGATGCCGACGGCAAGCGCGCGGCAGACTTTGACGCCGCGCTTAGCGACCGCGATAAGCGTCTCCGTTTTCGCCCGCGCGCGCGCGATCATCATCGGCGTCGGCATGCCGGCGATCGCATCGTCCGCCCACTGGCCCGCGTAGCGGTCGCCCGAAGGCCATTCATACACGCCGTAGCCGTGGCGCAGGTCGTTCAGCCAGGCGCCGCTGTAGCTCTCCCCCGCCGACGGTCCGCGTGCGCTCCAGGTGAACCTGCCTGTGCCCTCCTTGCGGTCCGCGACGAACTCCCCCGCGTAGCGGTCGCCCGAAGGCCAGGTCTTGACACCCTTGCCCTGCTTGCGGCCCGCGTGAAAGCCTCCCCGGTACTCGGCCGTGCCTTTGGCCTCGCCCTGCCCCTCGGCCAGCCCATCCTTGCATCCCCCCTGGTAAGTCCCGGCGAGTTCGGGATCGAGCACGCGGCACGCGGTCTGCGCGCCCGCACCCAGGGGCAATAAAGCGGCGACTGCGGCACACGCCAACAACGCGCGCCCAAACGTCAAGCGCTTGCTGTCGATCACTGGAATCAAATCACGCTCCGCATAATGGAATGTCCCGGAATCAAAGTGGTTCGAAGGATGCGCCCGCTTCGATCAGTGCTAAACCAATTCCACCAGATCTGAATACCGGCAAAGCACCTTATCGGCGGTCAGAAACCGCAGCGGCTCGCTCAGGGCCTGAGCAATCAACAGCCGGTCGAATGGATCGGCATGCACATCGGGCAACTTGCCCACGGCGGCGGCGTGCTTCGCGGTGACGGGCAAATCCATAAAGCCGCTATCGGTGATCGAGGAAACGAGCGCATCGACGTCGACATCGAGTTTGCCAAGTTTCGCCTTGATGGCCGCTTCCCAGATCGAGGCGCTGCTGACATAAATTTCCGCAGCGCCGGAGAGCAATGCGCGCGCAGCTTTCGTCAGCCGCCTGTCGTCATTCACGCACCAGAGAAAAATGTGGGTGTCGAGCAGCAAGCGCATCAGCGCCCCTCGAAGCCGGCAAGCACATCGTCCGTCAGAGGCGCGTCAAAATCATCCGCGATCCTGATCTTGCCTTTCAGCACCCCGAGCTGCAGTTTCGGCTTGGCGGTCGATATAGGCACCAACTTGACCGCGGCCTTGCCGGCTTTTGCGATCACGATCTCATTGCCTTGCATCACACTATCGACCAGCTTGGAAAAATGTGTTTTTGCCTCGTGTATGTTGAACGTTTCCATATGTCTCCCTCGCCATAGTTATGGACTAAGCTTAGTCTAGTTGGATCAGGCGCAATAGGCAAGCGCCTCGCACACCTCAATCACCCCAATCACCCACGCTAGACTACGAAAGGACCACGAGATGCTTGGGCAATGCACCGCTAACGGCTCCAAGCGGAATGCCTCGATCCAGGGTTACAAAGCGGCCGCCCAACTCGAGCGCGAGCGCCAACAGATAGGCATCGGTGACATGCCGGGAACTCAGCACTTGGTCCCAGAGAATGCGACCGGGATGCAGCAAACTGATGGAATCAGCCCAGAACGTATGGGACGCGTGCTGTGCCGCCTCTGCGAGCCGCTCGGCCACCTGCTCGGCCGGTACCGAATTGGGATAGCCTGGCTGGGAAAGGATACGGATGCATCCGTTTTCGGTGACCGGACATGACGCCCAGCCCTTGCCCAAGTTCCTGGCAAGCCAATCGCTTACCAGACCATGATGCACATGGCTGCCATCGAGCATGGCGATCAGCACGTTTACATCCAGCAGAGCGCGCATTACACGCCTTCGGCGTCGCGCAGGCGATTGACCACATCGTTCGTTACGACCGCCCTGCCCTCTGTAAAAGGACGAAATCCGGCGACAGACTTGGGCTCCGGTCCGCCCCCCGGCTTTGAAGGCCTGCCAGCCTGGCCGGTCAGCACCCGCCGCAGCAACTGGGACACCACTTGTCCGGCGGACAATTTCTGGCGCTTGGCGAGTTCCTTGGCCGCCAGCAGCACGTCTTCATCGATATCCAAAGTGGTCCGCATTCAATACTCCGTCAATTTGATGCATTGATGCATTGATGCGGTGATTCTACAGCATCAACGTTCGGAATCCAACAGCCGTTCCAGCGCCAGGCCGACACGGTCACTTGCTTCGCGCCGCAAGATCGCTCCCGCGACCCACAAGATCACGCCGCAGCGTGCTCGCCCGGCTCGACAGAAAGCCTCATGCCCACGGCCTTCAATACCACCAAGAGGGTCTTCAGCGTGGGATTACCCTTGGACGATAGGGCGCGAAAACAGGTCGCAGATTCAGTACGCGATTGCTGCTGAGTATAGCTGCAATTGCCAGGCGGTTCAGTGAGTTGAATTGCTCCGGTGCGCCGGATATCAGTCTGGGTGTGGTGCGGCAGCTGGTTCGGGCGCTGCGGCAGCGGTTCTCACCTGCGGCGTGTACTCGGGCACGCGCGCGGCGAGTTCGTGCCGCAACTGCTCGGATCCGGGATTGCCCTGTTGCAGCCAGGCAACGAGCTGTTTCATCCAGTCCGCATCCGGCGCGGCGCGCGACTGGGCGATGCGCAGCTTGGGGTGCGGCATAGGCAAGCTGCGCTCGCCGTCGGCGAGCAGTTCCTCATACAGCTTTTCACCAGGCCTGAGACCGGAAAACTCGATGCCGATATCCCGCTCGTCGAATCCGGACAGCCGGATCAATTCGCGCGCGAGTTCGGCGATTTTCACCGGCTCCCCCATGTCGAGCACGAATATCTCTCCTCCCGCTCCCATGAATGCCGCCTGCAGCACCAGCTGCGCAGCTTCGGGGATGGACATGAAGTAGCGCGTGATCTCCGGGTGCGTCACGGTGACCGGCCCGCCGCGCGCGATCTGCTCGCGGAATTTCGGGATCACGCTGCCGGTGCTGCCGAGCACATTGCCGAAGCGTACGACGACGAAGCAGGTGGGGTTCCCGACCTGCAGCCCCTGGCAGACGATCTCCGCCAGGCGCTTGCTCGCACCCATGACATTGACCGGGTTGACCGTCTTGTCGGTGGAGACCAGCACGAATTTCTCCACCCCGTGGGCGATGGCGGCCTCGGCCACGCGCCAGGTGCCGAGCACGTTGTTCTGGACCGCCTCCCAGGCGTTGTCCTGTTCCATCAGCGGCACGTGCTTGTAGGCGGCGGCGTGGAACACGAGCTGCGGGCGATGTGTCCCCAGCACCTCGGCCAGGCGTGCGGCGTTCCTGACGTCGCCGATGACACAATGCACCTCGATGCGCGGCTGCCGCTCGGCGAATTCCTGTTCCATGCAGTAGAGCGCGAACTCGCTGTGCTCATACAGCACCAGTTGCGCCGGCGCGAAGCGCGCTATCTGGCGGCACAGCTCCGCGCCTATCGAACCGCCGGCGCCGGTGACGAGGATGCGGCGGCCGCGGATCCACTGGCTCAAGCGGCTCTCATCGAGCATCACCGGGTCGCGGCCGAGCAGGTCGTCGAGCTCTATGTTTCGCACCTGCGAAACCGTCAATTTTCCGCTCATCAGGTCCGGATACGAGGGCACCGTCAGCGCTTCCACGCCGGCGCGGCGGCAGATTTCCAGCGCGCGCCGGCGCGCCTGATGCGAGCCCGGCATGGCGATGATGGCGCGTGCCAGATCCAGTCGCGGGGCAAGATCCACCAGCGCATCCAGTTTGCCGAGTACATTCACGCCTTGAATCTGGCGGCCATGCTTGTCCGGGTCGTCGTCCAAGAGGCCCAGAACGCGCCAGTCGCCGGCGCGCGCCAGATGCTTCAGCAGGTCGGCGGCGGCGTCGCCCGCGCCCAGGATTACCACCGGCGTTCGGCGCGAGCCGAGGACGTTGCGCAAGCGGCGCTCCTTCCATATCCGGTAGCCGAGCCGGCTGCCGCCCAGGAGCAGAATCAGCAGGGCCGGATCGAGCAGGATCACCGAACGCGGCACGGGTGGCTGCTGTGGCGGGAGCAGCAACAGCACCAGGGCGATCATCAGGGTCGACAAGCCTACAGCTACGGCGATGCGCTGCAGGTCGGCGACGCCGGCATAGCGCCAGATGCCGCGATACATGCCGGAGCCTGCGAAAACGGCCGTCTGCAGCAGCACCACCCAGAGCATGGCGCTCACCATGTTGGGGATGATGTATTGCGGTATTTCGGTGTTGAAGCGCAGCCAGTACGCAAGATACCAAGCCGCGCTTGCCGCGAAGATATCGTGGGCCACCGCAGCGGCAGCGCGCGAGTTAAGTGGAATCATGTTGGTTTCCGGACGTATGCGACGCCCATATGTCGTCAGTTCTTTGCTAAATCAGCGTGATGAAAATGAGCGTTGGGCAATCCGTCCCGCGAGCGTTTAGAGCCAAAACTGATCCCCGGCACCCCACCAGAAGTAGATGACGCGAAGACCGCCGCGCTTTCCCTTACCGCGCCGCGGATCGGCGTGGCGCACTTTGCGCAGCCCGCCCGTGCCCTCTATTACGTCACCCGCCTCCGGGCGGCCCCGCCCTTCGGGCTCCCGCGAACCACGCCCCCTCACCCCAGCCCTCTCCCCGCGAGCGGGGCGAGGGGGCCCATCGCGCCAGCGCGTGTTGTGCCTTTCTGCAAGTGGTAGTCTTCTCCCTCGCCCCCGGAAACGGGGGAGAGGGCTGGGGTGAGGGGCGAGCAATCCTACTTAAACTCCCACGCCAGATTCACCCCCGCAGGATGGACCATCACCCGCGCGGCGCCTTTTTGCGGGGCGCGGGATCTCACGCCACAGCCAGCAACAGGTGCCCAACAGACTCGGATGCCGGCTTGACTTTGATCTCAATGTCAAAGCCTAACCGGTTCAGGCAATCCATCAATTTTCGCTCTGACACGTTGGAAAAATCACCACGGAGCAGGCCGGACACTTTGGGTTGAGGCAACCCCATGCGGCGGCCCGCTTCCTCTTGCGACAAACTCAGATTGCGTACCGCTTTGGTGATTTCGATCACGAGACCTGACTTGATCTTCAATCTGTCTGCATCAGGCAAACCAAGGTCGGTAAAAACATTGCCCGAACCCTTCTCAATTTCCACGCCATCAATCATTCGCTTTTTCATCGCGCATCTCCTGTGCAAGTTTCTCCGCGATCTTCAGGTGTGCGCGGATGATGTCAAGATCTGGCTTCGGTGTCTCAATGCCGTGCTTGCTCTTCTTCTGGAATACATGCAGCACGAAAACCACGTCCTAAAATTTGACCGTATATACGGCGCGGTAGGTTCCGCCCAAATCATTCTCAACGATCTCCAATACGCCCGCACCCCCAAAACCTTTCATGACTTTGGCTGCGTCGTGCCGCTCGCCGTGCTGAGCAAAGTTCAAGGCATGGCCGAAAAATCTACGAACATCTGTCGGCAATGCCATCAAGTCCCTCTTACTGCGGCCTATCCAAGCGAGCGGCTTTTCTTGCCGGTACATCATTGGCATATTATACCAGTACAGATATAGAAATCAACCTGGCTGCTTGGCTGTGCGCTAGGATCGTTGATCGTGGGTCGTTGTTCGTTGTTCGTGGCACGAGCCACGAACCACCACCTCTCCGTAGCCCCGCCCTTCGGGCTCCCGCGAACCACGCCCCCCTCACCCCGACCCTCTCCCCCGTTTCCGGGGGCGAGGGAGAAAACCGCCGCTCGGTGCAGGAGATCTTCCACCTTGCCCCACTCGCCGAGCTTAGGGGATGTTCCCCCTCGCCCCGCCTGCGGGGAGAGGGCCGGGGTGAGGGGGGCGAGCAACCCTACTTAAACTCCCACGCTACATTCACCCCCGCCGGATGCACCATCACCCGCGGGGCGCCTTTTTGCGGGGCGCGGGAAGATTCCCAGAACACCCGGCCGATGGCGTAGCCGAGCGCGCTGCCGGCGACGGTATCGGACAGCCAGTGCTGGCGGCTGCCGACGCGGGCGAGGTTGGTGACCGCGGCAAGGCCGTAGAGCCAAGGCGCGTCGTATTCCTCCGCAAACGGCGATGCGACCACCCGAGTGAAGCTCGCATGCCCGCACAAACCGGATCGCGTGACAGGTAGAAGCGTACCCGCTATCCTTGGCCATATGAGATCAATCGCTGACATCGATATGGAAACCGCCAACGCGACTCGCACCTTCATCGAGAAGGTAGCGGCCCAGTACGACCTGGCCGGCGCCATTCTCTTCGGCAGCCGGGCACGGAAGTCCCATAGGGCGGACAGCGACGCCGACGTAGCGGTGCTGTTACATGGTCACCCCGGCAGGTTCGTTGCCACAAAGTTGGCCATGGCTGATCTCGCTTACGACGTACTTCTGGAGACAGGTATCCGCATCCAGCCGTTTCCGATCTGGGAAGAGGAATGGGAACACCCCGAGTCGTATTCCAATCCGCGCTTGTTGCACAACATCGATCGTGACGGGATACGGTTATGAAGGCGCAAGACCTGCTGGCGAAGGCCATCCGTGCAGCCGCATCTGCCAAGGTACTTCTCGACACCGGGGACGCGGATGGGGCGTGCAATCGGGCTTACTACGCCATGTATGATGCAGCTCGCGCTGCCTTGCTGGCGTCTGGCTCTCCGGTCGAACCCGAGATCGCCAAGACGCACAACTGACGCTTACCATCGTTTCCAGGGCCTCGTTACTCAGTCGACTCATGGCTGAGCAGTAAACGGGTTCCTCACCGTCAACCGGCCCTCGAAAACCTGCCCATCCTGCATGTCTTCGGAATACAGCGTGTCGCAGCCTGTCGCGAGCGCGGCAGCCACTATCAACGAATCCCAATGGCTGAGGTCATAACGCAGGCCGACGGTCATGGCGTCGCGCACAGTATTCGCCGTGACAGGCGCCACCACCACCAACTTCATCACTGCATCGGCGACCTCGTAAGCCTCGTCGCGCGCAAATCGTTGCTTGCCCATGAGCACGCTAATCGCCTCGTTGATCACCTGACTACTGGCAATCGGTGCGTCATCGAGTATCTGTTTGGCTCGCGCCTTCTTGTCGCTATCTCGGCCTAGCGCGTAGACCGCGACGTTGGTATCAACGAAGGCTGGCACGGTCGTAGAGTTCCTCGCGCTGCCACTTGGCGCCATCATATCGGCCCGCGTACTTGTCGAGCGTGGCCCATGCCTCGGCCTTCTCCCGGTCGCGCTTTGCGAGCAGGAATTCGGCGAAGTCCAGCATCTCGCCGATCTCGCGCTCGTGCATAGCTTTCATGAGTTCTGCAATACGTTCAGTGGCGCCCATAATTCAGCTCCTATCATGAGGTTTTTGGCAAGTTTAACGACTTTCGCCGCTTTCTTCACGTCCTACTCGTTGATCGTTGTTCGCGGGAGCCCGAAGGTCGGGGCGCCCTCGCCCCGACCACCGGTAGCTCCGGCCAACTCTGGTCGGCCCGGGGGCGGGCCTCCTACAAGGACGTTAATTGAATGCCCAGGACAAATTGACCCCCGCCGGATGAACCATCACCCGCGGTGCGCCTTTCTGCGGGGCGCGGGAAGACTCCCAGAACACCCGGCCGATGGCATAGCCGAGCGCGCTGCCGGCGATGGTGTCGGACAGCCAGTGCTGGCGGCTGCCAACGCGGGCGAGGTTGGTGACGGCGGCGAGGCCGTAGAGCCAAGGCGCGTCGTATTCCTCCGCAAACGGCGTCGCGACGGCCCAGGCGATGATGGTATGCCCCGAGGGCATGGAATCGTAGCCAGCGGTCTTGGAGAAGGGTTTGAACGTATGGCTGCCAGCTTCCGTGCCCGGCCTTGCGCGGCCGATCACCGATTTCAGCCCGGTCACCGCCAGGAACGCCGTCCCGCCCGCCTCCAGCGCCGCGTAGCCGGTGCGCGAGCGCACGGGGTCGCTGCCGTCCAGGGCCGCCGCCCCGGCCCCGGCGATCGCGAGCCAGGGCAGCGCGTTGCCGAAGCTGTTCCCCGCCTTCACAAAGCGGTTCGCGGCATGCTTCTGGGCGAAGGTATCGACGCGGTTGTCGATCAGCGCGCTCCCCAGCACCAGACCGGTACTGAACAAGCCCATGCGCAGCCAGTCGGTATTCGCCGCAGTGCGCGCCGCGCCGACGAAGTCGTTTTTTACCCGTCCGAGCGTGCCCGGCTCCGGCAAGATCACATCGACCAGGCGCCGCTCGTCCGCCCGGGTATCCACATCGTCCAGGCGCGCGAGCGGGTCCGATTCTCGCGCCGATGGATCACGGTAATCGATCGCAACCGAATCGGCGAGCTGCGCCGAGTTGATCTCGCCATCGAAATAGCGCTGCAGCCGCGGCAGATCGACAAAGGCGTAAGTCACCGCCGGATTCGCGCCGCGCGCAAACACGATCTGGATCTCGCGCATGTCCAGCGGCCCGAGCAGCAGCGCCGTGCGCGCCGCGCGCCCGACTGCACGGCTGGCCGGATGCAGGCTGTCGTTCGATAACGCGACCGTCAACCGATGCGACGCATCGTATTTAACATGGATATTGCGAAACGCCTGCCGATACAACGCCTCGACCAAGAAGCGCTGCTCGTAACGCTCCGCATCGGCCGCCCATTGCCCGGCCGCGGGTTTCGGTGTCACCTGCGTATAAGGCAGCGGCCCTGTTGCCGGCGGAGTCCAGGTCTCGCGCCGGTCGGCCGGAATCGTCTCATCGTTCGGCGGCGGCGCGGCCTTGGTGCGCAAAGCGCGCTCGTCGCGCGTCTTGGTGAGATCGTACAACTGGACGTAGCGGCTGAGCTTGGCACCGCCATCGCGCGTAAGCGGCTTCCATACGACATTGGCGGCAGTGTTGCTCGATTTCGTGAGGAAGGCGTCGAAGGGAACGCTGAGATACAACCCCTTGTCGAAACTGCCTTCACCGAATTTCGCCGCCGACACATTGGTCTTCGAGAAAAACGCGCCGAACTTGACCCCGTTCTGGAACACGCGCGACACGTCGAAGGTCGCGCCGATGTCCTTCGCCAGGTAACGGCCGATGCTCAGATTCGCCTGCACATTGTTCCAGCCCGTATCCCAGTACGCGGTCGCATGCCCGGTGGCCACGCGATAGCCGGTCTGATTACCGGCATTGCCAAACCCCAGGTCCTGGGCAAAATTGCGCTGCTTCACCAGATTCGCATCGACGCCGAAAGCAACGCGGCTCGCGAACGGCCGGTACAGCCACTCGCCGCCGGCGCCGGCGAACATCCATTCAAGGTAGCCGCCATACACGCTGTAATACTGATTCTCGCCCAGCCTGCCGACGTGCGTCGCCTGCAGATTCGGCACCGTGATTTTCGAGCTAGTCACGTATTCGCGCAGATAAGTGCGCACCCGCGGCATGTCACTGGAACCGCGGTTCTGGTACTTGTTGTAGTTGTCGTACAAACCGAGCTGCAAAGTACCCTGCAGCCATGTGTCCTCGCGCAGGCGCAGCTTGACGTTTTCCACCGCCCCGATCTGAAACAGCACGAGACCATCGCTCCCACCCAGAGTTTGCTGGTAATTCGGTCCGAGCGCGGATTCGAATATCGGCCGCTTGTCCTGGTAAAGGGCGTTTGCGGGCGGGAGCTTTTCTGGCGCGCGCGCGATCAGCGCTGCACGCTGTTCGCGCGGCGGCAAAGGCCGCGTCTGCTCGGCGACCCAGGCGTCGCGGTCGATCACATGTTCGGCGACATCCACCCCGCGCTGGCGGTAGGCGAGCGCGAAGCGATCCACGCTCGCCGGCGCATCGCGGTTAAGCACCGCCGCCGCCCGGTCCGCGCGCTCGCGCCAATAGGTGGCCTCGGCATCGTCCAGCGTCACCCTGAGTTCGCGCCCGCGCTGCTCTATCCTTCGCACATGCCAATCGGTCTGCGCCGCAATGTCCTGACTCGTCGCAGACCAATCGGGCGTCTGTTGCGGACGGTTGGCCGTCACCGCCACCCGCGGCGGGTCGTTCAGCTTGGGCATGGAAAGCCCGTCGAGCTGAGTATGCAAAGAAATTCCGAGCATGGCCGTATTGCCACGCTCTACGCCGAGGGTGACCTCCACGGCACGCCCGGCCCGGTACACCGCGCCGAGATTCCACGGGGAGCTTTGTTTTTGGTTGTTGCCCTGCGGTTCGTGCTGATAGTCGTTGCCGTCGTACTCCAACTTCAGGATCAGCGGCTCCCAGGGCGTCTGGTACTGCACGCCGCCGAAGAGGGCAGTGGGCCCCGTGAAATAGCTGCTCAGACCGAACGTGCCTCCCTGCGCGGCATTCTGCTGCGTCCGCGCATCGAACCTGTGACTCAGGCGCCCCAACGGATTGCGCAGGTCTCCCCGCCCGCCTACGTTACCCCAGCCCAGACCCAGGCTCCAGTCTAGCGGGCCCGTACGCTTGCTGGCTACCAAGTATTCTCCGGAGAACATCCCGGTACCCGCCATGTCGCGCAAGCCGAGCGCAATCTGGGGCACATAGGCAGATTCCCTCCAAAGCCGGAATTTCGCGTCAATGCTCTTGTCCAAATCAGCTGTGCCGCCGCACTTAGTCGGATCTCCGCAGAAAAAGCGGTTGCTTATGCTGGTGTAGCGAAAACCCGCCTCCAGCCAATCGAATGGCTGAAAAAATACGTTATAGCGCGTGTATGGGTACGCTCGATTGAGCGTGAAGCTAAAGTGACCTGCGTTCTCCATGCGGGCAGTGCTCGTTTGCAACAGGCCGACATTTCCCCAGTCGTTTGCCGTGGTCGCGGAACTGCGCGAGCGCGAGGAAAGGATCGGCGATGGCGGGGGCAGGACAGGCGCCATGCCAGCGTGCGCTGCGCCGACTTCGGCAAGGCCCTGTCGGTCGCGCAGGCCTTGCGCGGTTCCGCCAAGCTCCGGCAGCCCGGAAGGCGTCCAGGCCTCGGATGCCCCTCCCGCCGCGAGCTGCGAATCCGTTGGTCTACTACGAACCACGAACAACGAATCACGAACAACGAGCTGCGGATCGGCAGCCGGCCCTTGCGTTACGAGAAACGTAATCAGCGTTTGCGACAAGTGTTCCGAAAAACCGCCGCCCCGAGGCGGCGCCCATATCCACGCACCTGGTGCGGGCTCGTCCTGCGCCTCACGATTCCACGCCGCCACACCGAAGCGCTGTACCCTCCCGTCCGGTTGCGCCACCCACACCCAGTCAGGCTGCGCGTACCACGCCCAGTTCGCCCACCCCGAACTAGCCGGAGCGCAGGCCTGCACGTAAGCCATCGCCTCGGCACCCGCAGAATGCGTCACCGCGCAGCGTGTGCCACCAGAAGTAAGCACCGTGACGCTACGCGCACGCTTGGGCAAGACTACACTGTGCCCCGGCAGAAGCATCGGATCACGCGTCGGATTAGCCTGCAGCCAGCGCGCATCGGGCACCGCCACCGTAACGCGGCCCGTAACCGGAAGCGTGCGCACCCAATCGCGCATCCGCCCCAACACCTCGGGATCAGCCTTCACTTCGCGATCGGTACCCGAGAGACGCCGCAGAAGATCGAGTTTCAAATCGCTCTGCGCCGCAACCTCCCCCGGCACGCGCCAACTCAGACCCAGGGGATAAGCATCGGGATCGATAGCTTGTTCCAACAGCCAATCGCTAAGTCGCTTCGGGGCAGTAATCGCATTCGGCGTGACAACTGCAGCCTGCACTTGCGCGCCAGATGCAGAAGCGACCTGACCGTACGACGCAAAAGGAGTCAGGGCAAGCGCCCCAATCAGCACCACCGCAGGCCTACGCGAGAGCGAAGTTTTTGTTGGAGGGGCGCCCTCGCCCCGATCACCGCCAGTATTGAAGTACCTTGTTGGAGCGGCGCCCTCGCCGCGATCAGTGCCAATATCGAAGACCGATCGGCCCGAGGGCGGGCCTCCCACAAACCACGAACCACGAACCACGATATTCATCACTTCTGCCCAGCCACGCTTTGCGCCTGCACCGGCCAGCGCTGCCACGTAAAGCACAACTCCGCAGCAAGGCACTGCTCACCATAAACAACCGTTTCCTTACTGCCTGAAAAATCCACCGCATACCGCGCCGCCGGCAGCACAGCGTCAACGCCAGCACTACCGCCAACAATTCCCGACAGCCACGCACCCGTCCCAGACTCAACCCGCTCCTCAAACCAAGTCAGCCTCTGCGGATCCAACCCCTGCAACGCACTTCGCCCTGGCGCCTCAACCACACGCAACGAGAGCGCATCCTTCACCCCAAACCGATATCCCGGCATGACATCACGAGTACGAGTCCACCGATATCCCTTATCCCCACTAGTAGCCGCAGACCAAGACGGCAATTCGGGCAACGTAACGTTGCGCCATTCCGTAGTAAGACCAACCGCCCCAACAAGGCGCCCGTTCTGCAACCGCAGTACCTCCCGCTCAGCGCTGTACCACACTTCGATCGGGCCCCGAGGATCGCTATCCACGTAGCCCAAGGCAAGCAGAACCACACGGCCACCAATGGTGACTCTGAGATAAAGGAAATTGGGATTCAGTCTGGCATTGTCAACGCCCGGATTTCGCCCGTACGCATAGGGCAAGGTCTGCAGGATTGCGTTGCTGGCAGAAGAGCAGCCAGACAGCGCAACGACCAGTGAGAATACCGCGGCGAGGGCTCGAATGTTCACGTGTGCGGGGGACAGAACTCAAGGGCCCTATCTTAAGCCATGCGCTCGTCGCTATGCGTCTCCCCCTTTGAAAAAGGAGGGGCAACGGGGATTTCGTTACAGACTCACCGCAAAATCGGCAAGGTATTGATTTTGGAACTGCAGAAACAAAAAATCCTTGGCGCCAGGCCAAGGATTTTTTTGAGGGACAGTCGAATTACTGTGTCGTTACGGTTGTGGTTGTCTGATTGTTGTCGTTGGACGTGGATGCAGCAACCGCAATAGCGGCAACCGCCACGGCAGCGGCAATCATGCCGGCTGTAATCCCGCCGGCCGCTGCAGCCGTCGCAGCACCCGCACCCGCCGCGCCAGCACCACCCGCACCACCCGCACCTGCAGTGCCACCTTGCGTTTGTGCCAATGCATTACCTGCTACAAATACGGACGCAACAATTATAGCGAGCAATTTCTTCATTTTTCTCTCCTGTATCAACCTAGGCAAAAATCAAATTTGAAGGGAAATCCCGGCAGCGGAAGGTCTATTATCCACAAAAACCAGGAAGTTGCAAGTTCAGAGGTACCTCCTGCAATCCCCCTTGCGTATCATTATCCACAGAAAATTAGAAAGTTGCAACCATTTGACCTGGATCGCTCCGGTACTATTTCGCACTTGTCGCGTCAAAACAACAATATTGTAGACCAAATCACTCGCTCGCTTTCTGCCTCGTGTGCGTTGATGCACGACGCAGAGCCGGATTTCACGACCAATAATTCGTACTTCCTCCACTGCGCCAACGCCGAGCATACCCTGCCTACACCGCCCCCCATGGTACGCATCGCAAAATCGCGTGCAGCGCTCGGTACCACTTGGATTGAGGAACTTTTCGTTCGGCTGCAGCAGGGCAGCCCTGACGCCGAACAGGCGCGACACGAACTAATGCAGCAGATTATTGACCAGGCGGACGCGACGAACCGAGTTCGATCAGTGGCGTGTCGCTATCACCGCGACCAGTAGGCAAACGGGGCGAGTTCTCCCGGTAACCCGCTACCCATCGCGCTAGCATTGCCCGAACGTCCACGGCAGCACCGTCGCCCTCCCGCATAGTCCTGTCCAGCAACTCCAACTCTTCTTCCAGTCGTTTCCAATCGGCTATTTCCTCCCGCGCGCGCATGATTCGCGGATGCTCCGTTTCTGAAGTATCCTCGCCGATCAATAGTTCCTCGTACAGTTTTTCTCCCGGACGAAGCCCGGTTACTTCAATCGCAATGTTACCTTGTGGATTGGTACTGTCCCGCACAGTAAGTCCACTCAGGCGCACCATATTTTTCGCCAGATCCAGAATTTTCACCGGATCACCCATGTCGAGCACAAAGACCTCGCCACCACGCGCCATGGCGCCCGCCTGAATCACTAGCTGAACCGCCTCCGGAATTGTCATGAAAAACCGCGTCACTTCGGAGTGCGTTAGGGTAATCGGCCCACCGCTTTCGATCTGCTTGCGAAACAAGGGCACCACGGAACCGGAAGAACCCAGCACGTTGCCAAACCGCACCATCGAAAAAACACTTCCCGGATGCTCCTCCGCCAGCGCCTGCACCACCAATTCAGACACACGCTTGGTGGCGCCCATCACATTAGTCGGCCGCACTGCCTTGTCGGTCGAAATCAGCACAAAGTGTCCCACCCCCGCCGCCGCCGCCGCCCGGGCTAGTTTCCAGGTACCAAGGGCGTTATTTCGCAGCCCATCCCTGGGGTTTTGCTCCACGATCGGCACATGCTTGTACGCCGCCGCGTGATAGACGGTATCGATATCGAACTCGGCAAATATTCCCTGGAGACGTGGTGCATCCGTCACCGACCCCAACTGAAAGCTTAAGCCTGTCGCCCCACCCAACGCGGCAGCCAGCGCCCGCAGCTCCTGTTCGATGAGATACAAGGCGAGTTCGCTCCGCTCCAGCACCACCAGTTCCCGCGGCTGCAACGCCAGCACCTGGCGGCACAATTCGGAACCGATCGACCCTCCGCCTCCGGTAATCAGTATCCCCTTCCCCCGAATGCACTTATCGAGAAGCCCTGGAATCGGTGGTACCGCGTCTCGCCCGAGCAAATCCTCAATGCTGATTTCCGTCAACTGGTCGAGCTTGGCGCCCCCCCCCATCAGCTGGGGCAAAGCGGGCACCGATCGCACATGGAACGGAAGCGTTCCCAGCGACTCCAGAATCCCGCGTCGCCGGGTCGCCTTCAGTGAAGGAATCGCCAGATAGATCTGCTGCACGCCCTTCGATTTCAGCCGGTCAAGCAGCTTCGCATCACGTGGCGCCAGCACTGGTAAACCTTCCACCATCCTGCCCTGAAGACCTGGGGCGTCGTCCAAAAAGACCACTGGTTGATACTCCGCTGCCCTGCGCAGCATGGCTGCCAGTTGTTGCCCTGCAGCGCCCGCACCATAAATTGCCACTACCGTGCCTTGCGCGTGATTGCCGTTCTGGGTCAACAAAAAACGTGCGAAGGCCCGGCTCAACACCAACTCAGAGAACAGCACTAGCGCAAACACAGCACCCAACCCCAGTGCGCTCATCAGAGTAGTGCCGCCGTACCGTCCGAGGGCACCCAACATCAAGCCGGCAATTCCGCTCACCAAGGCCGATTTCGCAATCAACGTCGGGGTGCCGAAGCGCAATACCAAGCGGTAATAGCCGCAAACGATCGCAACCGTCGGCACCAGCAACATGACCAACACGGTAACAATCGCGACATGCAGCCAAGATAATACGGGTATGCCCCCTACGCGCAGCAGCACAGCGAACCATACCGCGACAACCGCCATCAGGGAATCGCTGACCACCAGAATGGCCATCTTGGCAGAGCGGGGCAGAGTATCGAGGCTTGAGAATGACAGCATCAGTTTCCCCACATCAGGGGTAGGACGCCACTAGCACACCAACTCCAGGAAAGGGACATGCCACCGAGGGGCTCGGCCCCCGGCCAGTTCTGTTCCACAATTTGTCGTCGTCAAGCGCGCGACCTGACGATCTCGCTTGCGCCCGGCGGTGGACATGGAACCAACGCGTCCCTACGGGAGGCGATCCGAACCAGATCCGCATCCGCACCTAGACTTTTCAGCAGCGAGACAACACTCGCAAGCGCCGCCTCGCGCTTCACAATAGCCAACGCCGTGAGAATGCATAGCCGGATATCTAGCAGCAGACTCTGGTGTTCAATATAAAAAATACCGAGACGGCTTTTCCATGGCCTGATGAGTTGATTGTAGGCTAAATCCGGATCTGGTTTGTCAGCAAGGATGTCGCCTTCATCTGAAAACACGATTGATGAGAAGTCCGTGATGCCCGGTTTCACCGTCAGCAGTTTCCTTTCGATCGACGTGTAAAGATCGGTTTCTCGCTTAACGTTGGGGCGAGGGCCGACCAAGCTCATATCTCCGATGAACACGTTCCACAATTGTGTTAGCTCATCGAGTTTGTATCGTCGTATCAAATGTCCAATCGCGGTAATACGCCTGTCGGCCGCGCCCGTTGAGTCCACTCCGGTCTTGTCGGCATTTACCACCATAGAGCGCAATTTAACCATGCTGAAAATGCCCCCGCCCCGCGTGACTCGCGGAGCAACATAAAAAGGCGCATGCCGGTCTTGGAGCCACACCGCGACGATAGCCGGCACCAGGACCGGGGAAGTCATGACTAGCCCACAGAACGACGATACGAGGTCAAACAGCCGCTTGATCACATTTTTTCCTTTGCTTCAGACGCATATCGCTTTTGCTGTCCGCATGATGTCGTCGACGCTGGTGTAATAGCGCTGTTCAAGCGGCTTGCTCGTGGGCGCAGGTGCGTCGGGCAAGGTCAGGCGTCGTGGCGCTGCGCGCCAGCCCGCCGGAGGAAGTGTTTCACTTACCTGTGCGATCACTTCGCCGGCGAGCCCGCAGGTGCTCCAGCCGCCGTCCACTACGCACAAACGCCCGGTTTTCCCCACCGATTCCATCACCACGGAGCAATCTAGTGGATTGATGACGCGCAGATCGATAACCTCCGCATCGATGCCTTCTTTTCTAAGACGTTTGGCCGCCTGCATGCAAAGATGCGTCGAATAGCTGGCGCCAACCAGGGTAATATCGCCACCCTCGACCAGTATTTTTGGTCCTTCATCGGCGAGTCGCAGTTCCCGGATAGGTTGATCCGGTTGCTCGAGTTCGTATAGCCATCTGTCGTCAATGTAGACTACCGGGTCGTCGCACAGGACGCTTGCTATCAGTAGGTCACGAGCATCGATGGACGAATAGGGCATTACGACCCTTAGACCCGGGACATGCGCAAACCAAGAATGCAGTGCTTGGGAATGCTGTGCGCCTTGTTCTCCGCCGCGGTTCACGATTCCGCGCACCGTCAGCGCGGGATGAGATTGGGCACCGAACATGTGCGACCATTTCGCAGCCTGGTTGACCATCGCATCCATGGCGTAAAGCATGAAATCCATGCGCGGGTGCACGACAATGGGCCGATAGCCGCATAGTGAAGCCCCGACCGCCGCGCCGGTGCACGCGAGCTCGGAAACCGGCGTGTCGATCAAGCGTTCCTGACCGAATTTCTTGTCCAGGTCGGTCATCGAATTGCCAACATACCAGGGGCTCCACAGCCCCTGGCCTATCACGAATACGTTGGGATGCCGTTCAAGTAGATGTTCAAATGCAATGCGGATTGCATCGCCATAGGCAAGAGCACTCATTCGGCGTAGACCCAGTCGAGCAACGCGCTGATATCCGGGTAGGGCGCTGCCTCTGCCTCCTCCCATGCGCGCGCCACACGCGCCCGAATTTCTTGCTGGATAGCGGCGTAGCGCTTCCCATCCAGGCTACCGGAGGCCGATAGCGCCTCCGCGAGTCGTTTCACCGGATCGCGTTTTTTCCAACTTGCCAGATCCCCCTTGCGGTTAACACCGACGTCAGTGTCCTCGCGAGGGCCGACGTGGCCGCGCCACCGATACGTTACCGCCTCGAGGAAGCCGGGGCCATCACCCGCACGGGAACGTGCCACCAATCGGGCACTGGCCTTCTCGACCGCGACCACATCGTTTCCATCCACGACCTCCCATGGCACGCAATGCGCGGCGGCATAGCGGGAAACCGAATCCGCGGGTTGCCGCAGATTGATATGCATATGACTCGCAAACATGTTGTTCTCGCATACGAAGAGCATCGGCAGCTTGAATTTGCTGGCCAGATTGAGTGACTCGTGAACCACGCCCTCTTCGGCCGTTCCATCACCAAAATAGGCGACCCCAACGTCGCCGCGCAAATCCATTTTCGCAGCCAGCGCCGCTCCGACAGCCAAGGGCACGCTGCCACCGACAATCGGCACCGAGCCATAGAAGCCGTGCTCGACACCGTAAAGATGCATCGAGCCGCCCATCCCGCGCGAGCATCCGGAAACCTTGCCGAGCACCTCGGCCATCAGCTTGCCGACGTCGCCGCCCAATGCCAGGTAATGGGAGTGCGAACGGTGCCCGCCGAAAACTCGGTCGCTGGCCCGAAGGTTGGCCGAAACGCCTACCGCAATCGCTTCCTGGCCGATGCCGAGATGGCAGGGACATACGATCTTTCCATTGGTGACCATATCCCCGATGAGTTCCTCGGCATACCGTATCAGGAGCATGACCTTCAATTGCCCGAGCAGCCGCTCCAGGTCGGATCCCGCTAGATCAATTGGCTGATGACATTCCTCAGCCAACGCCAGATCGCCGAGGGAATAGCGAGTATTCATCAATTCAACCAGCATTACCGTAAAAAGCGCGCACGTTATCGCAAATATAATCGACTTCGTCGTCAGTCAACGCCGTATGCATAGGCAACATCAGGCAGCGTTGAAACAATTTATCGGTCGCAGGCATTGCAACGCTAAATCCTAGCTCCTTGAATTGGTGCACTGGGGTCCCCGCCCACTGGATGATCGTGCGCACCCCCTTACGCTCGAGATGCGTGCGCAATTCGTCGCGCCGATCCGCCTCCAACTCATAATTCTGGTAGACATCAAAGTGCCGCGGATCGGCATCGGGCGCAGGCGGCAGATCAAGCTCCTTAATGTCGCCAAGCCGCGACTGGTACCGCGCCGCAATCGCGCGCCGACGGGCAACATCTTGATTAAATGTCTTGAACTTGAAATTGAGAATCGCCGCCTGTAGGTTATCAAGCCGCGAGTTGAGACCCCAACCGACCACTCGGCCTTCCTCATTTCGGCCATGGTCGCGCAATAAGCCAATTTCGACGGCGATCCGGTCGTCATTGGTGACCACCAGGCCACCGTCGCCGAAACAGCCCAGCAGCTTCGCCGGATACAGACTGATCGTCCCGGCAGCACCGAAAGTGCCCGCCATCCGCCCATTGAATTTCGAGCCCAAGGCCTGCGCCGCATCTTCCACAATCAATAGCCGATGCTTGTCGGCAATCGTCGTGATTGCATCCATATCGCAGGTACGGCCGTTAAGTTGGACCGGCATGATTGCTCGGGTCCGTGGCGTGATGCGCTTTACGACGTCGGCAGGATCCAGCATGTGATCAGGGCCGCACTCCGCCAGCACCGGCACCGCCCCGTTAAAATGGATCGACGCAACTGACGCAATGTAGGTGTGCGAAGGCACGATGACCTCATCGCCAGGCTTTATGCCTGCAGCACGCCCCGCGATAATCAACGCGTCCGTGCCGTTGGCGACGCCGAACACATGCTTTGCCCCCATGTAATTTGCGATGCTCTGCTCGAACTCGCGGCAATCTTTCTGCAGAATATAGGCACCGCGGCGGCATACGTCGCGCATTACCTCGATCAGTTCCCGCTCCTGCGCGGCAAAAAGGGCGGAATAGTTAAAAAAAGGAATAGTTCGATTCGTCATGGTACGTATCTATCTCCAACAATCAGGTGGTCAATCGGGCCGCGCAAAACAAGACTTTATGCCCCATGTCGGGGCGATCTGCAGGCAATGCTTCGGGCGCGACATGGGGACAACTGTCGTCGCGTATTTCGGCGGGCATTTTCACCAGACTGCCGAATACAAACCGCTTGAGCAGCTTCTTGGCGTTCATGGATTTTGGGATCAAACCAAGCCGCGACGCGATCATCTTCACAGGCCGCAGAAACTTCTGACGCAGCGAAGCTGCCTCGATTGGCGAGTCGCCAAAGAATTGACATTTGAATCCAAATTTCTGCAACTCGGAATTAAGCTCGAGAACACCAAAATAGCGAAAACTGTGAGGGCTTGGATTGAAATCGTAAAGGTCCTTGTTGGCTGAGGCGATCAATACTACGCCGCCCGGGCGCAAAAGCCGCCGGCATTCGGCGAAAAACTTGGATGCATCTGGAAGGTAATATATTGCTTCAAAGAGAATTACGACATCGAAACTCGCGTCCGGATACGGCATATCCTGCGCATCAAATTGCTTGAATGCAAAACGTTCGCCGTAATGTTTCCTTGCCATTGCGAGGATGGCCTCTGAGTAGTCTCCCGCTGTAATAGTTCTAGCCAACCCCGCAAGATAGCCAACGCCTTGCCCAGTACCGCAAGCCGCCTCCAACACGTCTTTGCCGCGACAATATTCTGCTGCCCAAAAGTAGCGGTGGCAGATACGCTCCACCTGCTCAGCGGACACCTCGTCGCCTGCGAGTTCGGTAACACTTACAAAGTCTTGGCTCATTCACTCTCACCTAGAGAAAGGAAGGATAAAGCAAAACAACCATACGCTCGAATCGTGCGCAGGTAGTCTGGTAGAGGACATTCCTCCAATACGTTGTCACACCCCGACCATTCCGGGAAAATCCGTTGCCTTTCAAGTTCAATTGCAGTCTTTAAATTACTCATGCGGTGGCACCAGCCGTGAGCGTAAATATTCGCCACGAGCGCACGAATTCAACGCAAATAATCGCGCAGCAGTCCGAAGACCTCGTACCAGGCTTCCAGGCTGCGGTCGAGAGCGGTAGTTCTCGGCCACCAATCGATCATCTCGGGCACCTCTAACGGCGCTGGCGCCGCTACCACCTTGAGGCCAGTGCCGGAGAAATCCCGCATGGCACGCCGCATATGCACTGCGGAAGTCACAAGCGCGATCCGGGTCACCCCCCGCGCACGAAGAATAGCCGATACATTCAAAGCGTGCTCGCGAGTGTTTCGCGACATTGAGTCCAGCGCCACCCGATCGGCTGGAACGCCCGCTGCCACCAGCGCTTCACGCATTGCTTCTCCTTCCGGAAATCGTCCGACGCGCACGTACGCACCCCCGCTGACGACCACCAATGGCGGCTCTATCCTGCGATAGACCCGAACGGCTTCAAGCGCACGAACCGCGCTCGATCTGCTGAGGACGGCAATCTCGATATCTTCCGCGCTATAGCGAATTGTATTGGCGTCGAGAACAACAATCGCCTGGATATCCGCCAATTCAGATCGTTCGACCGGCGACGAATACCCTGCCGATACCAGTCGCCCAAGCAGCCACGCCCCCATTGGCATGCTCATTAGTCCATAGCTGACGATGAGCACAGCAAGTCCAATTTTACCAAAGCGAGCGATTCTTGGGGATTGAAGAGCGAAGAAACCTAGAATGAGACCCAAGAGGAGGAACGCGAGCGAACCCGGAATCAGTCCGTGCGTCGCGAAATCGTAGGCGCTCATTTGCCTATACGCATGCAAGCGCTACTCGTGAACCTTCAGCGGTGCCATTCGTGACGCGATCTTCGCCAGACTATTAATGCCATTGGGAATGTCACGCTGGACATCACAATCAGATAGCTTCCAGCAGCCCCCAATGCACCATAGGCTCCGCCATATTGCCAAACCGTCATCGACATCAGGATTCCGGTTATGATCGCAACCGGCGTCAGCACCTCTCTCTTATGCGCTCGCAAATAAATAGCAATGCATTGTACGGCCTGTGCAAATACAGCCCCTCCCGCCAACATCAAGAAAGGTAACGGTGCCAGCAGTCGATTTATGGGATCCCAATGCGTTTTCTCCAAATAATTCATTAATAGGAAAACAACGATTACTCCACACAACATTAGCAGTAATGAAATTAACGCCGCTTTGCGCCACTTCAAATCCAGAATAATAAATTCGCGCCCGGCAACTAACATTCCGAATCTGGGAGCCTTGGTCATTACCCATATTGTTGCCACCGATTGAATCCCCGCCACTATTTCCCATGTCATGCCCATTTGCCCCGCCACCGTCGGACCATGATAGTAAAACATCACAGGCGTAAACAATGAAAAGACGAAGTAGTTCATTACTCCCTGCAATGCAAGCCGCCATTGCATCGGAAGCATTTCGCCTCGCCAATGAATGCGTTCTGATTCAGGACGCCTAAGGAATGGTTTGAAAAACTCCCGCCTACTCACTAACAGGTAATACAAGCAAAACGACGCAGAAGTCATGCTAATGGCGGGTGCCGCCCAAAGGCCGGTTCCAGATAGAATCGCAATCCAAATGGCGAGGTTGCTCGCAATAGCCTGCCAAGTGCGAAATCTTGCGACCTGCGCAACCTGGTCACAACCCTCGAGCAGGGACAAGAAAGGCATGCACCACATTAGAACCGACGAAAACACAATATGCACCAACCAGGGCATTTGCCAATTAACATTCGATGCGGAAGCCTGCCCCAAAAACCAATAACCGCAACCACCTGCGAAAACTAGAAAAATCAATGCGGCTGCGGCGTACCACTTGAATACAAATCTCCCCAAGCTGACTAATCTTGAAAGTGCATCCGGATTGCCTTCAATTCGTCCATTCCGGTCGAGATGCAATTTTGACCACTCATGACTCGCGAAATTGGAAATCACCAGACTAAACCCCAACTCGACGAATGATTGGAGCGCTATCAAGCTTCCAAAAGTGTAATAAAAGCCCTGCACTTCCTTGGGAAAATTGCCGGCAATCAAGGCTATTCCGATCAATCCTGCAATGGTCTGCCATGACTTGAGCACCATGGAGTATGCGATAGCTCTGTCCAACCCAACGGAACGGAGCCAGGAACGCATCCTTTGGGCTGCCTCAATCATTGACCACGGTCCGCTACCGGCCAGCGTCAGGCTCTGGACGATAGCCAAGTTTCTGAAGACATCGTTTGGCAAGCGCAATGCTTGAACAATATTGCTCAACATAGTTCCTGGATGCCAGACCAATCCGCTCTCTCTCGCCAGGATTAGAGTGCAAATAGCTGATTTGCTGGCTAACCTCATACGGTGTACTCGCCTGACAGATTGGGCTTGGCACCCCCAGTAACGGCTCGAGGATCTCTGGCCGCGCATTGGCAATTACTGGTCGTCCGCACGCCATGGCGTCCAGACTGACCATGCCTATCATGCCCCTACCCAACTGGTCGAATACAATATCGGCCTGACGGTACTCTTGTTCAACTTGAATGTGGCTCATCTCATCCAACCAAATGACATGTTTCGCCAAGCCGAGGTCTTCAACCAGCTTCATGGTCTCCTCGACATGCAAACCCTTTCTGACAAGACGAATTTCCAGTGGAATACCCGAACTGCGCACAAACAATGCCAATCCCCTGACCATAATTTCAGCGCCCTTATAATCGAGCTCCATACCTCCTTCGGGTTTTAGTGAAGCCCAACTGAGGCGGGCACCGCAGAATACGCGCAGCGGCGTATTGAAAGGCTGGGGAAGGTAGTCCAATGCATCGATATCGGTCATCAGATTGAATATGCGACGCTCATCCTCGATACCCAACTCGTCCAGCAAGCGGTCGCTGCGGGGCAGAATCCCGCGTGGAAAATATACAACCCCAGCCGCGGCACGAATACCAATACGCTGAGGGCGCACTAAGCGTGTCGAATAAATCCATCTTATAACTCGACGATAGGGAGTTGGCAGTCGCATATATTGACTGGAACCCGCCTCAAAGCAATCCACATTTACACAAGCGTCCAGATCGGAACCGGTCAACAGGGCGATTGACGGCAAATTCAGATCCGACAACACCATTGGTCCAAAATCGTTCGCAATCACGGCATCGCAGCCACGCAAGATGCGAGTAATTCGGCGTCGCGCAGAAGAACCCAAATACATGACATCGCGAAGACGAATTGGACTTAGATCATGAATCCACTCCGGATAGGGATGATCAATATCCGAATAGCGATGCTCCGGCCGACCCAGCGGAGATGGGCTGGACACGATAAAGCGCACTTCGTGCCCTAGCTCGCGCAGGGCGCGAGCTAGCATAAAGGGATAATTATTGGTGTTGCCGATAAAGCCTATTCGCATAACTTTTGTCGACAACTATAAGACCGGGGTTTGTTATGTAGAAATTCTTATGATGCCGCTTCTTGCAACGTAATTTAAATCACATTTGATCGATAATTGCGGTCAATTGGTCCATGACGTAATTTGCGTCCGCCAGGCTCATGCTTGCGCTGATGGGCAAGGTCATGATTTCGCGCCCCAGCCTTTCCGTATGCGGCAACGTTGCGGGTGCGTTTTCCGAAGCGTAACGGGGCATATTGTGCAGTGGCGCATAATGAATACTTGCTCCAACATTCCTAGTGCGAAGTTCCAATAAAACATCATTTCTGGACACAGGCAATTCGTCGACCGGCAGTCTCACCACAAACAGATGTCGGGCATGTGATTCTGATTCTAGCCCGGATTGGCATTGAATCTTCCTGTCCATCCCAGCCAGCCGCTTAAGATATAGCCGTGCGATTCCCATTCGAATTGCACTAAGTTCGGGCTGCCGCTTCAACTGTATCCGCCCGATGCAGGCCTGCAAGTCAGTGTAATTCATTTTGTAGCCCATTTCGGCTATTGCTGGCACAAATGCTGCCTCCGGGTACCTGAAGCGTTTCCATGCATCGGCAGTGAGGCCTTGTTGACGTAGCGACAGTAAACGTCGAGCGCTATCTTTGCTATGCAAAGCAACTGCACCACCATCTCCGGTCGACAAATTCTTGTTGGCATAGAAGCTGAAGCAGGTGAGGTTGCCGGCACTGCCAACTGGCCTGCCATCGGGGTACTTTGCTCCGATGGCATGTGCGGCATCTTCGATAATTGCAATGCGCGACGGTATCCTTTCGCGCAAAGCGGCAACATCCACCGCAAGTCCGCCCATATGCACCACCATTACGGCTTTCGTCTTGGATGTTATCTTCTCCAGAAGGGAGTCAGCCGTTACACACAGCGAATCCGGATCGACATCACAAAACACGACCTTGGCGCCAAGATAAAGCGCTGCATCGGCAGTGCTGCACCAAGTCAAGCTTGGACATATCACTTCGTCATCTGCCCCAACGCCTGAAACAAGCAAAGAAAGGAACAATGCAGAAGTACATGAATTGACAGTGACCACATGCGGGGCATCGACGTACGATTGCAACTCCGCTTCAAATGCGATCGTCTCCGGCCCCATACCGACCCAACCGGAACGCATCACGCGAGTTACCGCTTCGATCTCCATGTCGGAGAAATTGGGTCTGCCAAACGGCAGATATTCGCTACGCATTTGAAAAGTCTCGTTGCAAGGTGAGTAGGTCATTTTCAGTCGTTTGGAGGGCCGGGGGCATGTACGTGAGGATCTTGGGCCGCAGGTAACCGACACTGTACCTATCTGGACCGTACCACCCGGGACTCCAGTCGGTTTAAAACTGTCGTAACGAATCGAATGCGACACTAACGTAGCGGCGCGATACGTTCAATCCTTCTTCCTCGCGATAAACAATTTTCGCGTCAACTGCTGCCCCAATTCGTATTTGTCGCTTCCTAGTATTTGCTCTGATATAGCGCGGTCTACGCCCTTATTGCAGCAGAACGCGTCGTCTATGCAGATCCAACCGCCCGGAATCAAGAACCGCTCGGCGTTACGGATGTCATCGCATACGGCACGGTAGCTATGGTCGCCGTCGATGAATACGAGCCTGCATTTGAGCCCCTGCGGGGCAAGGTCGGCGAACGTCGCGAAGGTCCCTTTGTATGCCGTCACCACATGCTCGAGCCCGCCTCGCTCGACGGCGTCGAGAAATATCTCGAGAATGCCTGGATGGTCTTTGTAAAGCGGCGCGATATCCGTCTCGAACGGTTCTGCCCAAACAGTCTGCTCCTCGCACGCTGTGAATCTGCGCCCGGCTACCTGCATGGCAATGGAGTAGGAGCCGTCCGCATTGCGATGCCAATCTTCCCGTCTTGGAAAAAGGTCGATGCAATGCACCTTGGTGTTTCCGGTCAGCGCGGCGGCGTAGCCGAGCACGACACTCGACCGTCCGCACCAGGATCCGAGCTCGATGATGTCTCCTTCGGTACGCGCCGTGGCGTAGACGAGATTGAAGAGCGCGAAAAGCTCATCGGGCGGTGTCCATCCTGGGATGGTTGCCGCAATTTCTCCGATACGGTCGATCACTGGCGTCGTCATATCGAACATGAGCGACTTAGACCGTAATCTCGTTGGGGCGAACACTCTTGAGAAAAGACATTGATTCCTCTCCGCAATTAAACAGGAGATCCATCACCGTGACATTGGCGCGAAACTCCCCGAATAATTGCGGATAGTCTAGATATTCGTAGCTCTTGAACTCGAGCTGGATACCGGCCTCTTGGAAGCGCGCTGGATCCGTGTACGGCCTGGCAGTCGGCCCCGCCAGATACGATGTGGCACCCACCCGCTTGAGTATTCCCAGTGGTCGCTCGAACTTGTCGCCGGACACACCGAACTCCGAAGACATTCGGAGCGCCGTGCGTATCGATAGCTTTTCCAGGACCCATTTGCAGATGGTGATATTGAGCGCCGAGATCGTCTCTAAACGACGCGTCAGGATCTCGAACAGCTCGTCTGCGTAGGCCTTGAAGAACGGCGCCTTCTGGTAGGCCAGCGACAGGGAACGAATATGCTTGTCGACCCAGCGCGAGCTATAGTCGATCGCTGCGTGCTGTATCAAAGTGTCGCGACCGTGGATAACCGGCACCGACAGCCATAAGAGACCATTCGAGGTTTTGATGAGATTTCTATTTCTCCACGTCCGGTGCGTGTATTTGACGTCGTCGTAGAAAATGAAAAGATCCACGTCGTCGATAAAGTCGAAGTAGCCGCGCCATGGCATGTAGCTGGACTGGATGATGCCCACCTTCACCAGTCGACCTCAATGTACCCGGAAGGGTTGCTGTGCCAGGACAGCTTCTGAATCCGGGGACTCTTCCCGAAGGTCTTATGAAAATACTCGTCTACGGCTTTTGATTCACCCCCGAATACGGTGCTCGCATATTCATCCAGCACAATGACGCCACCGCGGACCATGCGCGGCACGAAATACTCCAACGCGACCTTAGTCGGCCGATAAATATCCAGATCCAAGTTCAGCAGCGCGACCTTCAGGCCGTTTCCCATGTCTTCGACAAACCGCGGCACCGTTTTGACGACATCCCCTTTGATGAACCGGATGCGATCCAGGTGCCGCAGGTGCCGGTCCTGGTTCATCGCCGCCTGCGCAAGCTTCAAGTCGTGCTCGATGAACTGCCCCGCAGAGTAGCCGCCCTTTCTGCGATCGTGCGAATTGCGGGGAGGCCCATCTTCCTTTGCGATATTGGGAAATCCTTTGAAGGTATCGAAACCGTAGACCAGCTTCCAGATATCCGTGGGACAAAAGATTTCGCAGAGCTTCGCCCACGTGAACGCCGATGCCCCGCGGTAGACGCCAAGATCGATTATCACTCCAGGTACGTGAACAACCTTCTTGAAGAACTCGTAGTGGGCCAGAAACCGTGCGATATTGAACCGTGGAGTAAAAACAGGGAAATTTCGGAACATCTCGAAAATAGAAAGATCCGTGCTCTCGAAGAGCTGCTCCAGGAGTTCTCTCTGAAGGCGTTCAGGCTCGTGCAATAACGATGCGTCGGACATAAGTTCTAGAAGTGGCCCGGTTGTAATTGTGGCTCATCACGTAAAAGTGTGCCAAAAGCTAAAAGAACGGAGCGCAATACGGCGGAAAGCCGCGCCAATCGTCGATATTTTGGCTGTTAAGGTGAAAATGGCAATAGTTAGTAGAAGCGCGGCGTCGGCTATTCGCGCTCCTTGAACTCCTCCATCATGCTGGCGTAGCTCCTGCCCTCGTGTGGCCAACGGGTTGAAATCCAGTCTGGGCACTGCCCGCAGAAACCGTGCTTCGCGAAATTATTGGTCATGTGCGCCTCTCGCAGCGCCGTATAGAAGGCGCCCCGCCAAGTTTCCCGGATGGTCGTCGTCCTGAAATCTGCGACGCGGGACCCGTGCACCCAGTCTGACGGGCAGAACGCAAGATCACCTTTTGGGTTCAGCACGATGCGCTCCCACGGATAGAGGCATGGCCTTCGCCCCACCGTCTGGTTTTCCTTGCGCCGAATGATGGCGAGGTTAATCTTTGCACCGGAACATGAGTGAAGCCGTCGTATGACTACGTAGTCCGCACCATGGCCTTTCCAATAGGAGTCGAAGCTGCCTACTTCGTGTGAATTCTGCGGAGTTTCGACGAAACTCACTACCACCTTAAGTTTTTCGCCACCCTCTTTAGAAGCCCGGATGAGGTCGTGTACATTGGATCGGGTCACATTCAGATCGCCGTTGACCCGCACTTTTGCATAGGTTTCAGGCGTATGGGCGTCGATGCTCACATCCACGACGTCTACCCCGGTCTCGACCAGCCTCTCGGCGCGCCGGCCACTCATCAGCGTGCCGTTGGTGGTCAGCGTCACCATTACCCCGGAGTTCTTTTTCGCATAAGTGAGCATCTCGTAGATTTCTGGATGCACCATCGGTTCCCCGGCGCTCGCGTAGCGTATGTAATCGGTAAATCCCTGTCCATGTTCCCGGACCTCATTGACAAGCTTGGCATTCAACTCGGGAGGGAGATAGCTGGCACTGTAGTGTTCGGACACCTTGAATTCAGGGTGTGGGCAATGCGTACAGGCGAGATTACAGACTTCGGCAACGTCGACAAGTATTTGCGAAGGAAACCCGGCTTTGAGTCGGTCGTGAAAACCGTACTTTGCCTCGGCTGAAATCGAATTTGTGCTCATGGTATCTTCGACCCAAAACACAAGTCACTAAAGGTTAGCCGTTGCGATGAACGGCGGAATGCCCCGTTCGAAGCACAACGATCCGTATGCTGCGGCACATCAGGCCCACGATGCGCTCGCACTCATGTGCTACCCCCAATAAGGGATAAACAAATCAGCCTTTTATATGCCGCCAGATTATACGTTGGATCATCGGGAAGGAACGGAGTGATTTTGGCGTGTTTCAGAGCGCCCGTCGGCGATAAACGCTTCCTTCGGCCAGGCGTTTCCTAAAATTGCGTTGCGGCAAGTATTCACGTGCGGTGCGGGAAACCCGGCGCTCAAAGCCTACGGATCAGTCGCGCCGGGTTTCCCGCGTAGATGCCGGGGATGGTAATGTCCTTGGTGACCACGGCGCCGGCGCCAATTACCGCCCGATCGCAAATCACGACGGGCAGGATCGTCGCATTGCTCCCGACCGACACATTGGACCCGATCCGAGTCTCCTTCCATAAGGATTTGTTCCCGCGCGCTGGACCGCCAATATGGAAGGTGTCGTTGATGAACATCACGCCGTGCGCGATGGTCGTGTCGTCGCCGATCGTCACGAGTTCGCAGACGAAGGAGTGCGATTGGATGCGGCACCGCCGACCGATCCGAACCCCCTTCTGGATTTCGACGAACGGCCCGATGAAGGTGTCGTCTCCGATCGTGCACTCATAAATATTGACGGGGTCGACGATCGTCACGTTGGCGCCGAACGTCACGTCGCGTATGCCGGCGCTTCGCCGTATCGGGCTCACGCCGCGCGTCCTCTCGTCCGCAAGGCCGTTTGTTCGATGTGATCGGCATAGGATTCGAGAATGGTCTCGATCGCATACTCGCGTTCGAAGAGTTCGCGCGCGCGTTGCCCCATCGAGCGTCGCGCCTCGGGGTCCGCGTGAAGAGCCAGAAGGGCTTCCTCAATTCCGGCCACGCCGTCCGCCTGGATCTGCACGCCGATCCGCTCCCGGCGCAGCAGTTCCTCGGCCTCGCCGGGGCAACTCGACAGCAGCGGGCGACCCGCGGCCATGTAATCGAAGATCTTCGTGGGCAGCGAAAAACCGTACTCGGTGCTGTAGGGTGCAAGAAGAACGTCGGCGATCTCGTTCAGTGCCGCCATCCTGACCGCGTCAACCCACCCTGCGAAAATCACGGCCGGGCAGTCCGCGGCTTGTTCGCGATATAGCTGCTCGCGATCGCCTTTGCCGGCGATCACGAGCTTGATGGGGATTCGCCCGGACAGTCTCTTGACAGCCGCAATCGTGGCGTCAAGCGGCCGCGATGCGGACATGGTTCCGGTGAAGACACAGATGAAATCGCTCTCGGCCAAGCCCTGCGCGCGCAGCGCCGCCACCTGCGCGGCAACAAGATCGCCATCGATCCGCGCACGCCTGGCTCCCGTATGAAATACCGCGTCAGCCCCGTTCTTCGCGCGTCCGGCATGGCGCAGGCCATACGCCAATTGCCGTTCGGTGACCGAGGTGAGCGATGCCGCCTTTCGGCAGACCCGCCTGAGCGCGGCGAACTTCCGCGCAAGAGCCAGTCTCCCCAATGGGCGCAGCGCGCGCGGCAACCAGCGCACATAGTCTTCGGGCCACTCGTCGCGCACATCGACGATAACAGGAATACCGCGGGCCGCAGCGAAGGCGGTGACCACATCACAGGACTCGATCGTCGGCATGGCGGCAACGATCGCATCGGGAAGGGGCTCGCCTGCGATTTGTCTCGCGAGATTTCGGGCGTGCTGCGCGACGTGGCGCAGGCGCGCCAGCCCGACATTCCTGCGATAGCCGGGGCCGCGCACCAGCACAATTTCGACTCCTGCACTAGCAACGCGTGAATCCGGCAGTCCGATGAAATCGAGCGTCTGGTGGGAAAAATTACACGCCCACCAGACGACTTCATGGCCGCGCCGCGCCAGAACCTGCGTCAACTCGCCGTAACGCAGCAGACGTTGGCCACTCTGGAAAGGCAGCGGCTCTCCAATTTCGACAAACCAGATACGCATGAGCGGCCGATGGGCGATCAGGGTGCAGCGATATCGAGAAACGCCGCAATGACGCGGTCTTGCTCCTCATCCGTGATTTCGGCGCAAATCGGCAGCGACACGATGCGCGGCACGATGCGTTCCGTCACAGGCAGAACGGTGCCGGCCGCCCAGGACGCGAAGGCCGGTTGCTTGTTCAGGGGCACTGGGTAGTGCACGCCCGTGGCAACGCCGCGGTCCGCCAATGCGTGCTGCACCACATCGCGATTTGAAACCTCGACCACATACAGATGGTAAACGCATTCGATGCCGGGCAGCGGCACTATGGTCTTGAAGCCCAGCGGACGAAACGCGGCGTCATAACGGGCGGCCACGGCACGCCGCCGTTCATTCCACGCCGCCAGATATTTCAGTTTCACCGATAGGACCGCGCCCTGGATGCCATCGATGCGGTGATTGTAGCCGACGATATCGTGCAGGTATTTGCTCATGCGTCCGTGATTCCGCAGCTTGCGAATCCGGTCGGCGAGCGCGTCGTCATTGGTAACAATTGCGCCGGCGTCCCCGTAGGCACCGAGGTTCTTCCCGGGATAGAAGCTGAATGTGGCTGCCGTGCCGAACGCGCCGATCTTGCGGCCACCGATGGCCGCTCCATGCGCCTGCGCTGCGTCCTCGATGACCGCTATTCCCCTGCCCTTCGCGATCTCGCCGATGGCCAGCATGTCGCACGGTGTGCCGTAGATATGCACTGGCATTATCGCTTTCGTCCGCGACGTGATGGCGGACTCAATGCAGTCCACATCCATCGTATAGGCGGCCGGCTCGATGTCGATAAAGACCGGTACCGCCCCCACATGCCGTATCGCGCCCGCCGACGCCGCAAAGGTATGGCCGACCGTCACGATTTCGTCGCCGCCGCCGATCCCCAGGGCTTCCAGGACCAGCGAAATGGCGGATGTGCCACTGGAGCAGCCGATGGCATGTCTTGTGTCTTGAAATGTCGCAAATTCGCGCTCGAATTTCTCGACGTAAGGACCCAGGATGAATGCCTTGGCGTCGAGCACTTGCTCGATCGCATTCGCCATTTCGCCTCTCAACGCATCGTATTGCCGATCGAGATTGACGAAGGGAATTTTGCCCGCCTTGGCGCTCATGTCCGCTCACCCAATCGGCTGTGCGCCGGTCGGAAGCGCAACGGCACTTCCTTGCCGGTCACTGCGGACTCGTACATCGCCACGATCAACTCGAGCGAGCGCATGCCCTCGATGCCATCGACAAGGCGCGGACCGCCGGCTGTCAGCGCCGCAACGACGCCTTCGAGATAGCGCTGATGGCCGAAGCCGTAAACGCTTGGTGGATTTTCGTTGAATTTTGACATGACCTCTGCGTCCTCCGGCGCGGGCTCCTTGAATTGCCAGGTACGCATCCGGTTGACCGCGAAGCCCCCGATTTCAACTGTCCCGTTCTCGCCGAGCACCGACAGGCTGCCTTCCAGATCCTTCGGCCGCGTGGCGGTCGTCGCCTCGACCAGCCCAATCGCTCCGTTGCGAAAAGTGATGACCGCAACGCCGGTATCCTCCGCCTCGATCTTCGCGAGCGCCGATCGTGTCTTGGCGTACACGCTCATGGGCTCGCCCAGCATCCACATCAGCAGATCGATGTGGTGGCTCGCCTGATTGGCAAACACGCCGCCGTCCAGCGCCCATGTGCCGCGCCATGCGTCCTGATCGTAATAGGACTGCGGCCGGCACCAGCGCACGCGCACCGAGCCCATCACCAATTTGCCGAAACGCCCCTTCTCCAGCGCTTCCCGCAGTTTGATGACAGGAAGATTGTATCGGTTCTGCTTGACGACGAAGAGGCGTACGTTGAATTGGTCGCAGGCCAGGACCATCGCATGCCCATCCTCGAGCGTCAGCGCCATCGGCTTCTCGGTGAGAATGTGCTTGCCGTACGGCGCCAGCGCAATCACGTGTTGCGCGTGCAGGCCGCTTTCCGTCAGCACGCAGACGACGTCGATGGAGTCCCGATGGGCGCGCATCATGTCGTGCATGTCGGTGTAGGACGGCACGCCGGTCTTTTTTGCCGCGCTTTCGGCGCGATCCGGCTTAACGTCGCAGACAGCGACGAGACGCGCCCCGGCGATCTGGCCGCTGAGCAGATCCAAATAACGTTGCGCGATGCGGCCGCCACCAACTAGGGCAAAGCCGAGGGGTCTATCGATCATGGATCGGACCTTTAGTAAATATCCCCCGGCAGAGCCGGGGGCCTTAAATTGTGAGCCGCTCAAAGCGGCTTGATGGGGGCGCTAACGCGACCCCAGTTCTCGGCGCCACCTGAAGGTGGCCGTCCTATTGCCAAAGTTTC
>Ga0334722_10000195_pt1 | contig 90198 bp, 72 predicted proteins | sample C3_bottom_MG_FD_207210 | JGI IMG/M metagenome (GOLD analysis project Ga0334722, IMG submission 207210) | Sediment microbial communities from Yellowstone Lake, YNP, Wyoming, USA - C3_bottom | ecosystem: Environmental > Aquatic > Freshwater > Lake > Sediment | place: USA: Wyoming | collected...
CCTGGATATTCAGGGCGGGTCCCGCGATCACCCTGGCCGCCCTCCTCGTCGCGGGCGCCCTCCTGCCCTTCGGTTCGAGGCCGACCCCCGTCGGTTTCGCCGGCGACCTCGTGCTCTTCGCCTATCTCTTCGGGCTCGCGCGTTTCTTCACGACCGCCGCGGCCCTCGATACGGGCTCGGCCTTCGAGGGCATGGGCGCCTCGCGGGAGGTGACCTTCGCCTTTCTCGCCGAGCCGGCCCTCTTCCTCGCCCTCCTCGCCCTGGCGAGGCTCTCGGGCTCCCTCGATCTCGGCGGCATCCTCCTCGGCCCCGCCGGGGGCTTCACCCCCGCCACCGCTGCCCCCCTCATCCTCATCGCCCTCGGCCTCTTCATCACCCTCCTCGCCGAGACCTCGCGCATCCCCGTGGACGACCCCAACACCCACCTCGAGCTCACGATGATCCACGAGGTGATGGTCCTCGACCATTCGGGTCCCCTGCTCGGCGCCATCCTCTATTCCTCCTCGATCCGCCTCATGCTTCTCGGGTCGGTCCTCCTCCACATCGTGATCCCCTTCGGCTTCCGCGGTCTCCTCGGGGACAGCCTCCTCTACGTCGGAGGCCTCGTCGGGCTCGCGGCCGTCATCGGTGTCATCGAATCCATCATGGCGAGGTTCCGGATGCGCCGCATCCCCTACCTCCTCACCGGGGCCCTGCTCTGCACCGGCGCCGGCTTCACGCTGTTGGCGAGGTGAGACGATGAACGACTTGCTCAACGCCCTCCTCGTGGTCGTGATGATCCTCAATCTCTTCGCTCTCGGGACGAGCCGGATCAACACGGTCATCCGCATCGCCGCCATCCAGGGCGCCCTCCTCGCCGTGGTGCCCATCCTCCTCCACCGCAGCCTTCCCGGCGCCGCCCTCCTCGCCGCCGGGACCGCCATCGTGCTCAAGGGCCTGGCCATACCCGCGATCATGCGGCGCTCCCTCCGCTCGGCCCAGATCAAGCGCGAGATCGAGCCCTTCGTCGGCTTCCTCCCCTCGATCCTCCTCGGCGCCCTGGCGACCGCCCTCGCCCTCGCCTTCTCGGGGCGCCTCGTCCTCGAGGGAGGGCAGGCGGGCACCCTGATCGTGCCCACTTCGATCGCCACGATCCTCGTCGGCTTCATCATCCTGACGACCCGCTACAAGGCTCTCGTCCAGGTCATCGGCTACCTCATCCTCGAGAACGGGATCTTCGTGTTCGGCATGCTTCTCGTCGAGGCCCTCCCCCTCGTCGTCGAGATGGGCGTCCTCCTCGACCTCTTCGTCGGTGTCTTCGTCATCTCGATCATCACCAATCACATCAACGAGGCCTTCTCGTCCATGGACACCCGGCGCCTCGTGTCCTTGAAGGAGTGACTCGATGGCGGTAGCGATGATCTTCCTGCCCCTCCTCCTCGCCGGTCTCGCGGCCCTCCTGCCCTCGGGGCGGATCCGCCCCTGGATCCTCCCCCTCGCGGGGCTGGGCCAGGCCGGCTTCCTCACCGCGGCCCTCCTCGATCCCGCCCTCGAGGGCATCGAGCTCCTTCCCGGCGCCTCGACCCTGTTCAGGCTGGACGCTCCCGGGCGCCTCACCCTCCTCGTCATCACGGGGCTCTTCCTCGTCTGCTCCTTCTACGCCGCGGGCTATCTCCAGCATCGGAAGGAGAGGCCGAACCGGGTCTTCGTCGTCGGCCTCCTGGGCTTCCTCGCCGGATCCACCGCGGTCTGCTGGACGCGCAACCTCGGCCTCGCCTGGGTGGCCATCGAGGCCACGACCCTGGCCACGGCCCCCCTCATCTACTTCAACCACTCGAAGCGGAGCATCGAGGCGACCTGGAAGTTCCTCCTCGTGGGCTCGGTCGGCATCGCCCTGGCCCTCCTCGGCACCTTCTTCCTCGCCTACTCGGCCCTCCGCCCTGGCCTCGTGGCCAGCCTCGACCTCGACACCCTCCTCGCCCAGGCCCCGGACCTCTCCAAGCCCTGGCTCCACGCGGCCTTCATCCTCGTCCTCGTGGGCTACGGCACTAAGATGGGCCTCGCGCCCATGCACACATGGAAGCCCGACGCCTACGGCGAGGCTCCCGGCGTCGTCGGCGCCATCTTCGCCGGCGGAGTGACGAGCATGGCCTTCCTCGCCTTCCTCCGCTTCTATTCCGTGGTGGCGGCCGCCGGGGAGACGGCCTTCGCCTCGCGCCTCCTCGTCCCCATGGGCCTCCTCTCCATGGCCGTCGCGGCCCTCTTCATGATCGGGCAGCAGGACTTCAAGCGCATGCTCGCCTATTCGAGCGTCGAACACATGGGAATACTGATGATCGGTCTCGGCATCGGAGGACCCGCCCTCTTCGGCACCATGCTCCACCTCGTCACCAACGGCGCGACGAAGGGGGTGCTCTTCCTCTCGGCGGGCAACATCCACCGCTCCTACGGGAGCAAGACGACGGACAAGGTGCGCGGCGCCCTCAGGCGCATCCCCCTCTCGGCCTCCCTCTTCCTCGCCGCCTTCCTCGCGATCACGGGCTCGCCCCCCTTCGCCCCCTTCGTGAGCGAATTCGCCATCCTGAACGGGGCCTTCGAGGCCGGACGCTTCGCGACGGCCGGGGCCTTCCTCCTCTTCCTCTTCGTGGTCTTCGTCGGGATGGGAAGGACGGTCCTCAAGGTCGTCCTCGGGCGCGCGCCCGAACGCGAGCCGACGGCCGAGCCGGGGGCGCCGCCCCTCCACGGCGAGGGCTTCTGGACCGCCGCCCCCATCCTGCTCCTGATGGCCCTGGTGCTCTTCCTCGGCCTCGCGGTGCCCTCGCCCCTGGCCGACCTCGTCAGCGACTCGGTCGCCGCGATCGGGGGTCCCCGATGAGGGCCCTCGAGATGCTCGCCGAGGTCGACCTGGACCGGCCCTCCGCCCTCAGCGAAGTGCCCGAGCTCGGGCTATCCGCCTTCATCGAGGTCCTGGGCGAGGGGCTCGCCGAGGGCCGGCGCCTCCTCTCCTATTTCGGCAGACCCATGGCCGGCGGCGCCGGGGTCGAGCTCGTCGCCCTCCTCGCCGACGATCTCGACGCCGGCCTCGCGGCCGCGCGCACGACCGTGTCGGGCCCGTCCTTCCCCTCCCTCGCCGCGGCCTTCCCCCAGGCCCAGCTCTTCGAGCGCGAGATCGCCGAGCAATGCGGCCTCCGGCCGGAGGGCCATCCCTGGCTCAAGCCCCTGCGATATCGTCATAGTTGGACGGATCGCGACGCCTGGGGCAGGGACCGCGCCGCCCCCATCGCGCCGGGGGTGGGCGACTTCTACCGCGTGGGCGGCGAAGAGGTCCACGAGGTGGCGGTGGGGCCCGTGCATGCCGGCATCATCGAGCCCGGCCACTTCCGCTTCCAGTGCCACGGCGAGGAGGTCTTCCACCTCGAGATCGCCCTCGGCTACCAGCACAGGGGCGTCGAGGAGGCCCTCCTCGGCGGGCCCGGGCCGCGCTCCATCCACCTGGTCGAGACCCTCGCCGGCGACACGACCATCGGCCACGGCCTGGCCTACGCCCAGACCCTCGAGAGCCTCTCGGGCACGAGGGTGCCACCCCGGGCCGACGCCCTCCGCGGGGTCGCCCTCGAGCTCGAGCGCCTCGCGAACCACACGGGCGACCTCGGCGCCATCGCGGGCGACGTCGGCTACCTGCCCACCTCGAGCTTCTGCGGCCGCATTCGCGGCGACTTCCTCAACATGACGGGCCTCCTCTCTGGCAACCGCTTCGGCCGCGGCTTCGTCAGGCCGGGCGGCCTCGGGAGCGATCTCGGCGAGGACGAGCGCGTCGAGCTCCTGAAGCGCCTGGCCGCGGCCGGGCGCGACGTAGCCAACGCCGTCGAGCTCCTCTGGGACAGTTCCTCGGTTATGGCGAGGCTCGAGGACACGGGAAAGCTGGGGCGGGACGAGGCGCGCGAGCTCGGCCTGGTAGGACCGGCGGCCCGGGCCACGGGCCTGGCCCGCGACGCGCGCTGCGACCGTCCGACGGGGATCTACCGCTTCGCGCAGATCCCGGTCGCGACCTGCGAGTCCGGCGACGTCTTCGCCCGCGCCATGGTGCGCTGGTTGGAGATCGGCAAGTCCCTCGTCTTCATCAAGGAGAGGCTGGCCGCCCTGCCCGGGGGCGCGGTTAGGGCCGAGGTCGGCGCCCTCGCCCCCGGGAGCCTGGCGACTTCCCTCGTCGAGGGCTGGCGCGGCGAGATCTGTCACGTCGCGACGACCGACGGCGAGGGGCGCTTCTCCCGCTACAAGGTCGTGGACCCCTCCTTCCGCAACTGGCCCGGCCTCGCCCGGGCCCTGCGCGGCCAGGAGATCTCCGACTTCCCGCTCTGCAACAAGAGCTTCAACCTGTCCTATTGCGGACACGACCTATGAGGATGAAACGATGATCAAGGCACTCGCCGCGCGCCTCCGCCAGGGCCACCGCACGATGAGGTTCCCGGCGGCCCCGCCCCCCCCGATGCCCGCGAAATACCGGGGTCTTCCCGCCATCGACGGGACAGGTTGCGCGAAACAGGGAAGTGCCTCCTGTTCGGCCTGCCTTGAGAGCTGCCCGGTCGGGGCCCTGTCCTTCGCGCGGGAAGGCCCGGGAGCCGGGGGCGGCGCTCCGGCCCCCTCCCTCGATCTCGGCTCCTGCATCTTCTGCGGGGCCTGCGCCGAAGCCTGTCCCGCGGGAGCCATCGAATTCGGCGGCGACCATCGTCTGGCCGTCCGGCGGCGCGAAGACCTCCTCCTCGTGCCCGGGAGCGAGGGGCTAAGCCTGGCGACCGCCCTCGAGGGCCGGATCCGCCGCCTCCTCGGGCGTTCCCTCAAGCTGCGCGAGGTGAGCGCCGGCGGCTGCAACGCCTGCGAGGCCGACGTCAACGTGCTCGGGACCGTGGGCTGGGACCTGGGTCGCTTCGGCATCCAGTTCGTCGCCTCGCCCCGCCACGCCGACGGCCTCCTCCTCACGGGGCCGGTCACGGCCAACATGGAGCTGGCCCTCAGGAAGACCTGGGACGCCATACCCGGACCCAAGGTCGCCATCGCGGTCGGCGCCTGCGCGATCTCGGGCGGCATCTACGCGAAGGGCGAGGGCGCGGACTTCCAGACGAGGGGGGGAGGGGAGGGCATCATCCCCGTCGACCTTTTCATCCCCGGTTGCCCGCCCCATCCCCTCACGATCCTCGACGGGCTTCTCCGCCTCGTGGGGAGGATGGAGAGGAGGGGCGATCTTCCCGCCGGGAGGAAGACCGGCAAGTAGCCGGATCCCCGGGGGTCAGTGGGGATCGAACTCCGAGTCCTCCCCGTCCTCCTCGGTGAGGAAGTCGCCGATGTTCGTCGCGATCTTCTCGATCTCGCGATCGGTGCGGAGCTGCTTCCTGAGGTACATGTCCCGGTCGGCGCCGGCCACCGCGGCCTCGATGGTGTCCTTCGTCGCGACCTCGAGGCCTATGCTCACCCGGATCGAGGGGAGCTCGTCCGAGCCGGTCCGCGCCACCGCAGCGAGGATGCGCGACCTCACCTCCTCTCCCCGGTGGCGGTCGGCCTCGGGGAGGAGGACGACGAACTCGTCGCCGCCCAGGCGGGCGACCGTGTCCATCCTGCGGGTCGAGGCCTCGAGGAGGGCGGCGAGGGCCTTGAGGACCCGGTCGCCGGTCTCGTGGCCGTGGCGGTCGTTGACTCCCTTGAAGTCATCGATGTCGACGAGGAGGATCGCGAAACCCTTGTCGCCGCGGACCGCCCTCTCCTTCTCTCGGGCGAGGGCCCGCTCGAAGGCGCGACGGTTGGCTATGCCCGTGAGGTGGTCGATGCTCGAGATCTTGCGGAGAGCCCGGAAATAGTAGGCCCGCTCGATGGCGATGGCGGCGAAGTCGGCGATCGTGTGGAGGATCTTGAGGTCGAGGGCGGTGAAGACCCGGTCGTCGAGTTCGTTGACGAGTTCGATGACGCCGATCACCTTGCCGTCCTCGACGAGGGGCACGCCGATGATCGACTTGGTCCGGAAGCCCGAGGCGAGGTCGGCACCCCTGTCGAAGCGGCTGTCCTTGGCGACGTCCTCGATGATGACGGACTGGGCGTGGTCGGCGATCCAGCCCACGATTCCCGTGCCCGCGGGAAGGATCCGGCCCTTGAGGCCTTCGACGGCGCTGCCCACGACGACCGTGAAGGCGAGCTCGCCGGTCCTCGGGTTGCGGAGGAAGAGGGACCAGTTGCGCGGCGCGAAGATGGTCCCGATGTGCTCCATCACCGCGTCGAGGGCGCCGCGGATGCTGCGGGTCCCGGTGATCGAGGTGGCGATGCCGGCGAAAAAGGCGAGTTTGACGAGATCGTCGACGTCGGTCCCGAGGTTCTTCATCGTGCCTCCGCCCAAGAGCATATCACGTCGGGAGGCGGAGCAAAACCTCGGGCGGTCAGCGGAGAAGGGCGAGGGCGAGGAGTCCCGCGAAAAAGAGCGAAAGGACGGCCAGGGAGGCGAAGAACAGGAGGGTTCCCCGTCGGGGACCGCGGGCCGCGAGGCTCGAGACCAGCCACAGGAGGATGGCCAGGCTTTCTCCCGTGGCGAAGGCGGCACCCGGTCCTCCCGGGAGGGCCTGAGCGACCAGGGCCGGGAAGGGGAGGAGGGCGGCGATCCAGCAGGCGATGCCGCGGCGGGGAGCCTTTCCGGAGAAGGGCCGGTCGGCGCCGGATTCCGAGGGGGAGGGCAGACCTGCCAGGGGCAGTCCCGCGGCGACAAAGTCCGCCGCCCGCCTTTCGGCCAGGGCCCGGACATGGGACTGCTGCCAGACGACGAGGTAGGCGAAGAGGAGGAGGGCCGGCCCCGAAAGGCGCGCATCGACCGCGGCCCAGCCGATGAGGGGAGGGAGGGCCCCCGCGATGCCGCCGACCAGGGAGGAGAGGGCGCTCTTCCTTTTGCTCCAGAGCGAATAGGGTACGAGGTAGACGAAGCACCCGAGGAGGCCGAGGAGGGCTGGCAGGGGGCCGGTGAAGAAGAGGGCGAGGAGACCCGCGAGAACCAGACCCAGGCCCAGGGAGAGGACGCTCGCGCGGCCCAGGCGTCCCGTCGCGGTCGGACGGTCCCGGGTCCGGATCATCAGGGCGTCGATGTCACGGTCGATCCAGTTGTTGAGGGCCGCGGAGCCGGCGACGAGGGCGGCGACGCCGGCGACGAGGGGAAGGAGGGAAGCCGGACCGCCGCCCGAGAGCGCGAAGGCCAGGGTCCAGCCGGCGGCGGCGGTCAGGAGGTTGGAGACCACGATGCCCGGTTTGAGGAGGGCGACGAGGTCCCGGAGGAGGGACTTCGGGGCGAGGGGACCTCTGCGCATGCCTGCGACCCTAGCACGGAGCGGGCGCGTTTGACAGCGCGAAGGGCCGGTGGTAGACTTCCCGCGGTCGGTGCCCGGGATCGCGGATAGTCGCAATTGCGATCTTCATCGCCGTTCCCGGCACGGCGGCCGATCCGACCGGCGAGGAGTACTCCATGATCGACGCGGTCTACGCCCTGCTCAAGTCCTTCGGTTTCGACGAGCCCCTCCATCCGCCCCTCACCCACATGCCCATCGGCCTCGTGACGGGCGCCCTCGTCTTCATCCTCCTGGCCCTCTTCCTCCGGCGGAAGGAGTTCGCGCCCTCGGCCCGACACGCCGCCCTTCTCGCCTTCGTCTTCCTGTTCCCTACGATTCTTTTCGGGGTCTTCGATTGGATCCACTACTACCATGGCGCCCTCATGCCGGCCATCGAAATCAAGATGGCCCTGGCCGCCCTGGTCCTCGTCGTCCTCGGCGCCGTGATCATCCTGGGCGGCGAGATCCGCTTCCAGGGCACCTGGCTGGCCGTCCTTCTGGCCCTGGCCTTCGTCGCGGTGACGGGCCTCGGCTACCTGGGCGGGAGCATCGTCTCCGGCCGGGCCTTCGCCCTTCCCGCTAGCGCGACGGCCAAGGCCGCCTCCGCCTCGTCGCCGGGGCAGGAGGTCGATCCGGCATTCGCCCGGGGCCGCCAGATCTTCGGGGCCTCCTGCCAGGCCTGTCACGGCAACGGAGGAAACGCCATCGTCGCCTCCCTCCCCCTCAAAAGCTCGGCCAAGCTGGCGAGTCCCGAGACGCTCTCGGCCTTCGTGAGGAACCCCCACATGCCCGACGGCTCGGCGGGCCAGATGCCTTCCTTCCCTCCCGACCAGCTCTCGGCCGCCGACCTCGCCGACCTCTATGTCTACGTGAGCAGGGCATGGAAGCAGTGAGGGGGGAGGTCCGTCGCCTGGCCGGCGGTCTCCTCCTCGCCGCCTGCGTCTTCCTCGCCCTCCCCCTATCCGCCCACGAGGGCGGTCCGGGTTCCCCCCTCGGCTTCGACGAGAGGCTCGGCTCCGTCGTCGACCTCGCCGCGACCTTCAGGGACGAGGGAGGGGCCTCGCTCTCCCTCGGTGACTTCGCGGGAAGGCCGGTCATCCTCCTCCTCGGCTACTATCGCTGCAAGGATCTCTGCAACACCCTCTTCGTCGGGACCGCCACCGCCTTCCGCGACCTGAAGGGCCTTCCCGGCAAGGACTGGCAGGCCATTTCGGTCTCCATCAACCCGACCGAAGGGCCCGAGGACGCGCGCGAGAAGAAAAGACTCTCCCTCGCCGTCGTCGGGTCCGCCTTCCCTCCCGAGGGCTGGCGCTTCCTCGTCGGCGGCCAGGACATGATCGACCGGCTGACCGAGTCGGTGGGCTTCGAGTACCGCAGGGTCGGGGAGGACTTCGACCATCCCCTGGGTCTCGTCGTCCTGTCGCCGGAGGGGAAGATCGTCCGCTACATCCTCGGGCCGGACATCCTTCCCGTCGACCTCTCGATGGCGGTGATGGAGGCCTCCTCCGGCCTCGTGCGGCCGACGGTCGCCAAGCTCCTCCGCCTCTGCCTGAGCTACGATCCGAACAAGAAGCAGTTCGGTTTCGATTTCCTCCGCGTGACGGGGATCGCCACGACGATCCTCGTGATCGGATTGGCGATCGTCCTCGCGGTGTCGGGCGGCCGGCGCCGGAGGGCGAGGATCGGGACGACCGGCGGGGACGCCGCCGCGCCCGGAGACGGGGACAAGAAGGGGAGGGCCTGATGGCCGAAGCCACGCGTAACGACGCCGAATACGGTGAGGGGCCCTGGTTCAGGCCCTCGACGATCAAGCCGGGCCTGGCCGGATGGCTGACCACCACCAACCACAAGCGCATCGGCATGCTCTATCTCACGGCCATCGGCAGCTTCTTCACCCTCGCCGTGATCCTCGGCGTCCTCATGAGGGTCGAGCTCTTCGCCCCGGGCCAGCAGATCATGACGGCCAGGCAGTTCAACGCCATGTTCACGCTGCACGGCATCCTCCAGATCTTCCTCGTGGTGATCCCGGCCATCCCCACGATCTTCGGGAACTTCTCCCTGCCCACCCTCATCGGCGCCAACGACATGGCCTTTCCCAGGCTCAATCTGTTCAGTTGGTACCTGTTCATGACGGGCGCCGCCCTCGCGATGACGGCCGTGTTCACCAACGGGGGAGCCCCCGACACGGGCTGGACCTTCTACGTCCCCTTCAGCCTGAAGACCTCGGTCAACGTGCCCATGGCCACCTTCGCCGTCTTCATCCTCGGCATGTCGTCCATCCTGACGGGCGTCAACATCGTCTCGACCGTGCACATGCTCCGGGCTCCCGGCATGAGCTTCGGCAAGATGCCCCTCTCGGTCTGGGGCCTCTACTCGACGGCCTGGGTGCAGATCCTCGCGACCCCCATCATCGGCATCACCATGCTCCTCATCGTCGTGGAACGACTCTTCGGCATCGGCGTCTTCGATCCGACCAAGGGAGGCGACCCCCTCCTCTACCAACACCTCTTCTGGATCTATTCCCATCCCGCCGTCTACATCATGATCCTGCCCGCGATGGGGATCATGTCCGACCTCTTCCCCGTCTTCTCGCGGAAGAACATCTTCGGCTACAAGATGATCGCCTTCTCCAGCCTGGCCATCGCGAGCGTCGGCTCCCTCGTGTGGGGCCACCACATGTACGTGAACGGCCAGAGCGACACGGCCGGCATCGTCTTCTCCCTCCTCACCTTCCTCGTCGCGGTGCCGAGCGCCATCAAGGTGATCAACTGGCTGGCCACCATGTACAAGGGCTCCATCCACATCGAGCCCGCCTTCCTCTACGCCCTCTCCTTCGTCTTCCTCTTCACGATCGGCGGCCTCACCGGGCTCTTCATCGGCGCCCTGGCCGTCGACGTCCAGGTCCACGACACCTACTTCATCGTCGGCCACTTCCACTACATCATCTTCGGCGGCACGGGCATGGGCGTCTTCGCCTCGCTCTACTACTGGTTCCCCAAGATGACCGGCAAGATGGTGAAGAAGGGCCAGGCCGTGGTCGCCTGGCTCCTCACCTTCGTGGGCTTCAATGTCTTCTACTTCCCCTACCTCATCATGGGCTGGCAGGGCATGCCGCGGCGCTACTTCGACTACCCCGCCGCTTTCACCGGGCTCCAGGAAATCGCGAGCGTCGGAGCCTTCATCATGGTAGCAGGCGTCGCCCTCATCTTCTGGAACCTCATCCAGGGAGCGCGAAGGGGCGAGAAGGCTCCCGCCAACCCCTGGCAGGGCGCTACCCTCGACTGGACCCTGCCCTCGCCGGCCCCCCTAGAAAATTGGGAGACTCCACCAATTGTGATCAAAGGTCCGTATGATTTCGACCATTCGGAGGAGGGAAAGTGAGCGACCGACCGGCCGTCGCGAAGGGCGAAGCAGCCACCCACACCCCGCCCTACAATCCGGCGGGCGGTCGTCTCGGCATGTGGCTCTTCATCTGCACCGAGGTCCTCCTCTTCGGCGGCCTCTTCCTCCTCTACTCGGTGTACCGCTATCGCTACGCGGCGGATTTCCACGCCGCCTCGGCCCTCCTCGATCGGGTCTTCGGCACGACCAACACCATCGTACTAATTACGAGTTCACTTACCGTGGTTCTGTCAATCTTCGAGTTTGAGCGGGGTCGACCTTCCCGGACCAGGCTTTATATCCTTTTCACCCTCCTCTGCGGCTTCGCCTTCCTCGGGATCAAGGGTTTCGAGTGGGCGGCGAAGTTCGAGCACGGGCTCTATCCCGGGGCCGCCCACCTCCTTTCCCGGCCCTTCGGCGAGGTCCTCTACTTCGGCCTCTACTTCACCATGACGGGCCTCCACGCCGTACACGTCATCGTGGGCATGGCCCTCCTCTTCACGGCCTGGCTCCGCATCGGAAGCGGAAAACTCAGGCGCATGAGGCCGGCCTTCCTCGAGAACGCGGGGCTCTTCTGGCACCTCGTCGACGTGATCTGGATCTTTCTCTTCCCCCTCTTCTACCTGATCAGCTAGAGCCGGAGGACCCATGAGCAAGGAAGCGCGACCGACCCTCGAGGAACTCAACGCCTGCGACGATCCCGAACTCGATGTCCACGGCGGCCGTCGCGGCATCTGCCATCCCCACGGCTCGGTGCCCCTCTATGTCGGCATCTGGGCCTTCCTCGTCTGTCTCACCCTCCTCACGGTCACCATGGCGGGCTGGAAACTCGGCGCCCTCGCCATCGTCGCCGTCCTGGCGATAGCCGCCACGAAGTCGACCCTCGTCCTCCTCGGTTTCATGCACCTCTGGTGGGAGGACCTCGTGGTGATCCGCCTCCTCGTGCCGATAGTCCTCGTGACCCTCGCGATCTTCATCGGGCTCACCTACACCGACATCCTGTACCGATAGGGGGAAAGCCATGGCCACCACCACGACGGGAGCGGTCAACGAGGCCTTCTATTTCATCCTCGTCTTCACCGCCCTCCTCTTCGCAGCCATCGTCTTCTTCATGGTGCTCTTCCTCGTCCGCTACCGGGCCTCGGCCCATCCGCGTCCCGTGGAGCTCCGCGGCAATCCCTGGTTCGAGGTCGCCGCCTTCGTCCTGCCCACCCTCCTCGCCCTCGCCTTCTTCTGGTACGGCCTGACCGGCTACCAATTCCTGCGCCGCGTGCCCCAGGGCGCCCTCCAGGTGCAGGTGCACGCGAAACAGTTCGCCTTCACCTTCGAGTACCCGGGCGGGCGGAAGGATCCGGCCCTCGTGGTCCCCGTCGGGAGCGATGTGCGCTGCAACGTGACCTCGGACGACGTCCTCCACGGCTTCTACATCCCCGCCCTCCACATCCAGATCGACGCGGTGCCCGGCCTCCCCACCTACGCCTGGTTCCACGCCAGGGAGGTCGGCAGCTACGACATCCTCTGCACCGTCTACTGCGGCACCGCCCATTCGGCGATGATGGCCAAGCTCCGCATCCTGCCCGTCGCCGACTACGAGCGCTGGAAGCGGGGGGAGGAGGTGGATTTCGGCGAGCGCGACCTTCCCCCGCGGTCCGGGGACGCCACCTCCCTCCTCGACAGCATGGGCTGCCTCGCCTGCCATTCCCTGGACGGCAGCATAGGCCTGGGGCCGAGCTTCAAGGGGCTCTACGGGAGCGAGGTGAAGCTGAAGAACAGGTTAGGCGCCGTTACTTCCGTGAAGGTCGACGAGGCCTTTCTCGCCCGGTCGGTCACGGCCCCCCACGAGGAGATCGCGGCGGGCTTCGAGGATCTCATGCCCGACTACAGGGACCGGCTGAAGGGAGACGAACTCAAGGAACTCGTGATGGCGATCAAGGCCGCTAAGTGAATAAAAAGTAACTCGAGAAACTTCCAGCCTTCCTCGAGGCCTTCCAGAGCGGGGAAATAGCCGCAATCCCAGGAAGGTGGCACGCTTCCCGCTGCCGGCAAAAGCTGTCAACCAACCTCCTCCGAAGAATTCCTGCCCGGCGACAATAAAACAGCGCTTTTATCTGTGGGAAGGCAAAAAACGCAATATAATGGCCGATAGAAACCTCTGCCCCCCCGCTTCAGCCTTGAGGCCGGGATGTGGAGGCGCGAGCATTCAAGGGGAATTATCGATTCATACAGGCCATCAAAAGTTGTGGGAGGGATACATGCGGTTTCACAAAGGTGCTGCTTTCCTTCTGGCGCTGACACTCGTCTTCCTGGCGTCAAGTTGCGATCTCCTTTTCCAAAAGGCCAACTCCTTGCTACAGACAAACGTGACCATCTCCGGGGTGGTGAGTCTCCCGCAGTCGGTCGCGCCGGGCAAGTACGTATACGTGGGTGTCATCGACAGCGCCCCTCTCGCGCCGTCCATGGTCACCGCCTGGACCAAGTACATGCAATTGAGCATAGCTCCGGGGGCCAGCTCGCCCTTCTCCCTGGAGGTTCCGTCCGGCAAGCATGTCGTGTGCGCCTTCTACGACATCGACGGCGACTATACCTATGACCTGGGCGAGCCGAGCGGAGGCTATCCCGCCCCGACCGGCTTTCCCCTCTACGACTTCACCTCCAACTTCGGTTCGGCGATGGTGACCATCGTCGCCAACGACGTGGCCCCCTCGGTCTCCCTCTCGTCATTGAGCAAGAGCTTTTTCGCGACGGCGGGGGGCGCCAGCCCGGCACCAGCCTCGATCGCGGTCGTGAACTCCGGTGGCGGCATCCTGGACGGCCTGACCGCGGCCGTGACCTATGGTTCCGGGGCCTCGGGCTGGCTGACCGCGACCCTCGACAAGACCTCGGCTCCCGCCCTTCTCAGCCTCCAGGCCAGTATCGGCTCTCTGACCTCCGGCACCTATGTCGCGACGGTCCTCGTGGCCTCGACGGCCGCCGGGGCGCTGTCCCAGGCCTGTGACGTCTCCTTCACGGTCTCGACGGCGGGCTCCACCCCCTCGCTCTGGCTCTCCCCCTCCAACCTCAGCTTCGAGGGGAGCCTCGGCGTCAATCCGGCCTCCCTGAAGGTCAATGTCAACAACGGCGGCGGAGGGACCATCGACGGTCTCTCGGCCCTGATAGCCTACAGCGGAGCCACCAAGGATTGGCTCACGGCGAGCCTGGACCTCACCAGCACTCCCGCGGCCCTCACGGTCCAGCCCAAGGCCCTGGGGCTGGTCGAGGGCAGCTATACCGCGACCATCGTCATCTCCTCCACCACCTCCGGGGTCGCGGCCCAGAATGTCAATGTGAACTACAAGGTGACCGCGCTTCCCGCGATCGCCCTCTCGCCCGCCACCCTGAGCTTCTATGCCGTCGAGGGCGGAGCCAATCCCGCCTCCGGTTCGGTGGCCATCGCCAACTCCGGCTCCGGCACCCTGGCCGGGCTCAAGGCCGACATCACCTACACGAACGGCACGGGTTGGCTCAGCGCCTCCGTTCCGACGGCCGCCCCCGGTTCCATGGTCGTCCAGGCCGCGACGGGCAGCCTCGCGGCGGGGACCTACACCGCGACCATCGCCGTGTCCTCGACCCAGACGGGGGTGGTCGCCCAGAACCTGGGCGTCACCTTCACCGTGAATTCCGCGAGCGCCAATCCGGCCATCGGGCTCACGACCTCGACCATGAAGTTCCAGGGCATCGTCGGAGCCGCGGATCCCCAGCCCCAGAGCCTCACGGTCTCGAATGCGGGCGGCGGAACTCTCAGCGGCCTCTCCGCCGCGGTCTCCTACACGAGCGGCAGCGCCTGGCTCGTCGCCTCCCTCGGCGGGGACACGGCGCCTGCCACCCTAACTGTGCAGCCTTCCCTCACGACCCTCGCCGCGGGCACCTACTCCGCCAAGGTCACCGTCTCCTCGAGCCAGGGCGGCATCCCCGACCAGGCCCTCGATGTGACTTTCATCGTGGACCCACCCCCGCCGATAATCGCCCTCAGCTCCCCCTCCCTGAGCTTCACGGCGGTGGAGGGCGGCACCGACCCGGCCTCGAATTTCGTCACGATCACGAACGCCGGCGGCGGCACCCTCTCCGGGCTTTCGGCGGCCATCAGCTACGCGGCAGGCAGCAACTGGCTCGGGGCCACCTTCGACACCACCTCGGCGCCCGCTCGCCTGACCCTCCAGCCGGTTGTCGGCACCCTCTTCGCGGGCTTCTATTCCGCGACAGTCCTCGTGTCGTCGAGTTCGGCCGGCGTCGTCGCGCAGAGCTTCGACGTCAGCTTCACGGTCGCGCCGCGGCCGAAGATCTCCCTCTCTCCCTCCAGCCTGAGCTTCTCGGCTTCGACCGGGGGAGGGAATCCCGTGGCCCAGGTCGTCACGATCAACAACCTCGGCGGAGGCAGCCTCGCCGATCTCGCCCTCGGGACTGTCGCCTACGGGAGCGGCTCCGGCTGGCTGACAACCGCCACCCTCGACCTGACCAAGACTCCCCCTGTCATCAATGTCCAACCCGGCACCGGGACCCTGGGGGCCGGCACCTACACGGCCACCATCCCCGTCACGTCGACGAACGCCTCGAATACGGCGACGCTCAGCCTGTCCTTCACCGTGGCCCAGGGGGTGATTCCCCCGACCATCGGCCTCTCCTCCAACACCCTGGCTTTCAGCGGTACGGTGGGCGGGAGCGTCTCCGGGCCGCAGACCCTCACTATTACCAACACCGGCGGGGGAGCGCTCGACACCCTGAGCGCCCCGGTGACCTATACGTCGGGAAGCGGCTGGCTCAGCACCGCCATCGCGGGAACGGCCTCGCCCTATTCCCTCACGGTGACGGCGGCCCTCGGCACCCTGGCCGCGGGCACCTACACCGCTACCATCGCCGTCACTTCGACGGCCGCGGGAGTCACGAACAGTCCGCAGAACATCACCGTCACCTTCACGGTCGCGCCCCCGCCTCCCAAGATCCAACTCGGGTCCGCGGCCTTCACCTTCAACGCCTACAACGGCGGAGCCCTCCCCGCGGTGCAGACCGACCTCGTCACCAACGCGGGAGGAGGTTCCCTCACCCAGCTCGCCGCCTCCGTAAGCTACGCCACGGGCAGCGGCTGGCTGTCGGCCTCCTGGAACACGACCACCGCCCCGGCGACTCTGAGCCTCCAGCCCAACTCGGCGACCCTCGCCAACGGCACCTACAACGCGACAGTGTCCGTCACCTCGCCCGTGGCCTCCAACTCTCCGCAGTCGATCGCGGTCACCTATGTCGTAGCCGCCCAGCCGGTCACGGGAGTCACCGTGACTCCCACCGCCGCGACCGTCAGCTCCACGACGACCCTCAGCGCCACCGTCTCTCCCGCCAATGCCGCCAACAAGAATGTCACCTGGTCCTCGAACAACACCGCGGTGGCGACAGTCTCGACGACGGGGCTGGTAACCGCGGTGACCGGCGGCTCGGCCACCATCACGGTGACCACGGTCGACGGCGCCAAGACCGCGACCTGCGCCGTCACCTCCACCCCGACCCCGACGGGACTCGCGGTCGGCTCCTTGTACGCGAACAGCGCCACGATCTCCTGGGCATCTTCCGGGGGCCTCACGACGACCTACCAGCTCTACCGCGACACCTCCGCCACCGGGACCTTCGCCACCCAGGTCTACACGGGTACGGCCTTGAGCTATGTGGACAAGGCCATGGCCCCCGGCCGCATCTACTTCTACAAGGTCAAGGCCACCTACGGGGTCGGAGTCAGCCCCCTCTCGGCGGCCGTCTCCAGCCTGGTCGGCACCACCTGGAAGTCGGGCCCGGTCGGGACCACGCCCACCACGGCCCTCTCGATCACCGATCTCGGCAACAACGACTTCAGGTTCGTCGAACCCGGCGTGGTCTGGGCGGGCGACTACCATCTCGATTCCAGCGTCGTCCCCAACACGCTGACCATGACCGTCCCGACCAACGTGAACTACACCGGCTTCGTCTGGAAGGTCGACAACCAACTGCATCTGTATCTCACGAATACCACCTATGCCGGAGGAACCATGGCGCGGGCGGCCTACGCGCCGATCACCCTCCCAAGCTCCGGACTGATCGGGCAGTGGCTCTTCAGCGGCAACGCCAATGACACGTCCAGCTACGCTTCGACCGGTACGGTAAGCGGCACGACCTATGTCGCCGATCGCGTCTCGGCGGCGGGCAAGGCCCTCAATTTCGCCGGAGCTGGCAAGGCCACCGAGGTCGACACTTCGACGCGCTACTCCAGTTCCATCGGGCTGAGCTTCAGTTTCTGGATCAACGCCACCACGGGAGCCACCATCAACAACGGCTATGTGATGAGCGAGTCCTTGAACAACGCCGGCGAATACCACTTCCTCCTCAACGCGAACAGTCTGGCGCTCATGTCGGGAGGCGGAAGCCCGCTTTCCCTCTACAGCTTCCCGGGAGGGGCGACGGGGTGGACCCATTTCGTGGTGGTGTGGAAGCTCAGCACGAGCGTCAGCAACGTCCAGGTCTACGTGAATGGGGTAAAGCAGCCGGCCCTGAGCTACACGGGCAACTTCACCTACTCGGGTACGATTCTGACCTTCGGAGCTCGAGGAACCCTCACTCAGATGTACACCGGGGTCCTCGACGATGTGAGGATGTACAGCACCCTCCTCTCGGATGCCGACGCCTTCAACCTCTATAACGAATAAGCACATCAATACCGCTCGGGGGCCGTCCTGCGGGACGGCCCCTTTTTTGTCCCGGCTCCTTCTTCTTGACCGGGCCGGGCCCAGGGAGTAGGTTCTCACGATGAAGAGCCTCCTCCTCCACAACGGCAATCTCCTCACCATGGATCCATCGAAGCCCCGGGCGCGAGCCCTCGCGGTGAAGGGCGAGGAGATCCTCTTCGTCGGCGACGAGGAGGAGGCGGCCCGGGCCGCCGGACCCGGGGCCCGACGCATCGATCTCGGGGGCCGCTTCGCGATGCCAGGCTTCAACGACAATCATGTCCACGCCGTGATCCTGGGCGACCACGAGCTGGCTCCGAACCTGGCCGGCCTCGACGGTCCGGCCATCGTGGAGCTCCTTCGCGAACGCTGGAAGGACGCTCCTCCCGGGCGGATCCTCTATGCGTTCAATTGGGACTATCCTTCCTGCCCCCGCCCGAGGAAGGAGCTCCTCGACGGGGCCTTTCCCGACAATCCCGTCATCCTCTCGCAGTTCTCGGGCCACGCCCAGTGGCTCAACTCGCGATCCCTCGAGTTCCTCGGCCTGCGACGCGGCGGCCCCGACCCGGCCCGGGGCCAGGTCCTCCGCGACGGGGACGGCGAGCCCACGGGCATCGTGCGCGACCTGGGCGACACCGGCCTGTCCAAGCGGCGCTTCGCGAAGATCTTCATGGACCGGGGCGAGCGGGAGGCCCGCCTCGACATCGCGCTGGAGGCCTTCCGCCGTTTCGGCATCACCTCGGTGCAGGACAACACCTGGTTTCCCCAGGCCCTCGGGAGCCTCGAGCGCTACCGGCGCTCGGGGCGGCTCAGCGCCCGCTTTTCGACCTGGTCCTTCGGTCGTCAGGGCTGGACCGTCCCCGCGATGGAGGCCGCCTTCGCCCTGGGCCGCCTGGTCGGGGCCTTCCCCCGCGACTGGATCCGCCCGGGGCCGGTGAAGCACTTTCTCGACGGCGCCTTCTCGACGCGGACGGCCTGCCTCTGCGAGCCCTACGCGGACGCGGGCGGGGAGGGGCTCTGCGAGGAGGTGGCCGCGCCCATCGCCGAGCTCGAGGGCCTCGTCAGGCGGAGGAGGCAGGGTGCCTTCCACGCCATCGGCGACCGGGCCATCCAGATCTTCCTCGACGCGGCGGAAGACGTCGCCGGGAGGCTCGGCGACCTGTCGCCCCTCAGGGTACGGATCGAACATGCCCAATTAGTACGAAAAGAGGACCTGCCCCGCCTTCGGGATCTCGGCCTCCTCGTCGCGGCCCAGCCCTCGGCCCTGGGGAGTCCCGCGAAGGACGAAGCCCTCCTCGGCCGCGAGCGGGCTCTTCGGGCCTATCCCTACCGTTCCCTCCTCGACGCCGGGATACACCTCTCCTTCGGCTCCGACATCCCCGGCGAGGCTACCTGCGATCCTCTCCTCGGGCTCCACTACGCGGTCAACCGCGAAGGGGAGGAGGCCATCACGGTGGAAGAAGCCCTGCGCTGCTACACGGTGGGCTCGGCCCATGCCGAGTTCATGGAAGGACGGAAGGGCGCCCTCGCCCCCGGCATGCTCGCCGATTTTGTGCTGCTCTCCGCCGATCCCACGGCCGTCCCCAAGGTTTCCATCAAGGACATCGTGGTCCTCGAGACCTGGGTGGGCGGCAGGAAGGTCTGGGAGAGGGGGACTCCGGGCGCCGAGGGTTGAGAGGAGGCCTCTTCGCGGCTATCCCTCCGCGGCCCACCATGGCAGAATGCCCTCCATGGAAACGCCCCGACTCTTCGCCCCTCTCCCGCTCAGGGAGCTCGAGCTCCGGAATCGCATCGTCCAGTCGCCGATGTGCCAGTACTCCGCGATCGACGGCCTCGCCCAGGACTGGCACCTCGTGCACTACGGTGCCCGCGCCTCCCTCGGGCTCGGCCTCCTCGTCCTGGAGGCCACGGCCGTCGAGGCCCGGGGCAGGATCACCCCCCACGATCTCGGGCTCTGGAACGACGAGCAGGCCGAAGCCCTCTCCCGAATCGCGGTATTCTGCCGCGGACAGGGCGCCGCCATCGGAGTCCAGCTCGCCCACGCTGGCCGCAAGGCGGGATGCGCCCGGCCCTGGGAGGGAAGCGCGAAGCTCCCCCCGGACTCGGGGGGCTGGCGCTGCGCGGCCCCGAGCCCGATCGCCTACCGCGAGGGCGAAGAACTTCCCGAGGCCCTCGGCGATGACGAGTTGCGCGATCTCGTGAAGTCTTTCGCCGCCTCGGCCCTCCGGGCCGAGGCGGCCAATTTCGACCTCGTGGAGATCCACGCGGCCCACGGCTACCTCCTCCACCAGTTCCTCTCGCCCCTCTCGAACCGGCGCGCCGACGCCTACGGCGGCAGCCTCGCCAATCGCGCCCGCCTCCTCCTCGAGGTCGTCGATGCGGTGAGGGGCGTCTGGCCCGCGGGCAAGCCCCTCTTCGTGCGGCTCTCGGCCACGGACTGGGCTCCGGGGGGCTGGGATCTTCCCGAGTGCGTCGCCCTGGCCGCCATGCTCGCCAGCCGCGGCGTGGACCTCGTCGACGTCTCCTCCGGAGGTCTCGTTCCGACCCAGGTCATCAAGCCGGCTCCGGGCTTCCAGGTGCCCTTCTCCGCGGCCATCCGCTCGGGCTCCGGCCTCCCCACGGGAGCCGTCGGCCTCATCACGGGGGCGGCGATGGCGGAGGCCATTCTCCAGGAGGGCAGGGCCGACCTGGTCTTCATGGGGCGGGAACTTCTCCGCAATCCGGGCTGGGTCTTCGCCGCGGCCAAGGAGCTCGGGGCAGCCGCCTTCGACGGCCGCTCCGGCCGCGCCGAGGCCGGCATCGCCGCGCAGTATCTCCGGGCCTGGAAGGAGCGCTGAAGAGGGCGTCCCCTGGCGGCGAAGGGCGCCGGCGAAGGATGAAGGTACCAATTATTACTGTCGGGGGACGGGGCTTCGGCCCCTCGGAAGTCCGAGTTCCTCCCGGAGGGCCCGGGGAAGTCCGTCGCGGACGAGCTCCCAGGAGTGCCGGATCATCCACTCGAGCTTCGCGTCCGGCAGGCTGCCGTCCAGCCTCACGGTGTTCCAGTGCCGGTGGTTCTGGTGCCAGCCGGGAAGCACCTCCCCCGGCCAGGCCGCCCGGAGGTCGGAGGCGAGGTCGGGATCGCACTTCAGGTTGGCCGTGACGGGGTTGGTCTGGCTGCGCGCGCAGAGCGCGAACATCTTGCCGCCGAGGCGGAAGACCTCGGTCTCTTCGTCGAAGGGAAAGTCGCTCGTCGCCCGCGGGAGGGAGAGGCAGATTTTCCCGAAGGCCGCCCGGTTCATGCCGCTTCCCGGTCAGGCGAGGCGGGCCAGGGCCATGTAGAGGGCCGTGCCGCCGACGATGCTGAGGAGGGCGTTGCCCCTCCAGGCCTGGAGGGCGGCCACCACGAGCCCGGAGACGAGGGCGGGAAGTCCCCAGGGCGCTGACGACAGGTTGAGCGACTTATATGAATTGAACACGAGTACCACCATGATCATGGGGGGGAGATAGCGTTGGGCGTAGTCGAGGAGGGCGGGGGGGCGCCGGCTTCCGAAGAGGAGGAAGGGCGCGGCCCGGCAGGCCAGGGTGACGAGGCCCATCGCGAAAATGGCCAGGAGCATGGCCGGGAGCCTGCCGGCTAGGTCGGCGCTCAAGGGGCCTCCCCCGGGCGGCCGGAGGCGGCGGCCCTCTCGACGAGGGGCTTGAGGACCAGGATGCCGGCGATGGCGATGAGAATGGCGGCCACGAGGAGGTTGGCCGGACCGAAGAGGAGGAGGGCGATCACCGAGGCCGCGAGGGCGACGAGGTAGGGAGCGGCGACCCTGACGCTCCTCCCCTGTTCGACCAGGAGGACGATGAAGAGGGCGGTCAGGGCGAAGTCGAGGCCCTCGGTCCAGGCCGCGGGGATGAGGGCGCCGGCGAGGGCGCCGACCAGGGACCCGAGGACCCAATAGGACTGGTCGAGGGCCGAGACCAGGGCGAAGAAGCTCTCGCGGCTGGCCCCCTCCGGGGGCTTCACCGTGGTGAGGAGGCCGTAGGTCTCGTCGGTGAGGGCGTAGACGAGATAGGGCTTCCAGCGCCTGGCCTCGCCGAAGGGCCCGAGGAGGGAGAGGCCGTAGACCATGTGCCGGGCGTTGATGAGGAGGGTGAGGAGGGCGATCTCGACGAGGCCCGCGCCCGTGACGAGAAGATTGATCGACATGAACTGGGCGGCGCCGGCGAAGACCACGACGCTCGAGAGGGGCGCGAGCCACCAGGGCAGGCCCGAGGTGACGAGGAGCAGTCCGTAGGCGATCCCGATCGTGGAGTAGCCGAGGAGGACGGGGATCGTGGCCGAGAAGGCCGCGCCGAGGAGGCTCCTGCCCTTCATGCCTTTCAGGCCTCCATCGCGAGGCTGAGCTCCTCTTCCCAGAAGGCGTGGGCGTAGCGCGCGGGCTTCTCGGGCTCGGGAGGCGTCGGCGCGGCGGGGGGATGGACCGCGAGCCACTCGCGCTTCCGCTGGCCCTTGAGGAATTTCTCCGCCACGCTGGGGAAGAGTTCGAGGAGGAGCTCCTCCTTCTCGTTGGACGCGAGGGGGGCCCCGCCGAATTCCGCGAGGGGGAGATTGGCCTGCTTCACGTACTTCGAGGTGTCGTAGGGAGTCTCCACGGGACTGCCCGTGATCCGCTCCCGGAATTTCGGGTCGACGGGGAAGGGCGTCTTGCCGTAGGCCCCCTTCACGAGTTCAAGGAAATTCTTCGAGACGGTGGAATAGGGCGCCTTGCCCTGGTGGCGGTCGACGACGTAGTTGACGGCCTGGACGCCGACGATCTGGCTCGTCGGGGTCACGAGGGGCGGGACGCCGCAGTCGAGGCGCACCTGGGGCACGATGTGGAGAACCTCCGCGACATGGTGCTCGAGCTTGGCCTCCTGGAGCTGGGAGAGCATGTTCGTGTACATGCCGCCGGGGATCTGGGCCTTCTGCACGATCTCGTCGGGATCGGGGTAATTGAACCTTTTTTCGATCTTCCTGCAGAGCTCGAGGACGCGGTCGGTCTTGCCGGCCACGGCCGCCTCGAGGGCGTGGTCGAAGAGGGCGATGTCCTCGGGCGGGAGCTCGTGCTTGGAGAGGTCGAGTATGGGCGGGTGGTTCCCCTTGTACTGGTCGTACTTCTCGAGCTCGCGCCGCATCGCGCGGAGCTGCGTGTCGATGGCGCCGACGGCCGCCGCGTCCACGCCGGTGGGCCGGCCGAGGCGACGGGCGAAGAGCTCCACGATCTCCCAGGCCGGGGCCGCGGGCCCGCCGGAGAAGGAGAGGATCACCGTGTCGACGATGTCGACGCCGCGCACCATGGCCATGAGGAGGGAGGCGACGCCGAAGCCGGGGGTGCAGTGCGTGTGGAGGTCGATGGGGACGCCGACCTCGTCCTTGAGGGCCTTGATCAGGGTCGAGGTGGTCGCGGGGTCGATGAGGCCGGCCATGTCCTTGATGGTGATCATGTCGGCGCCGAGGGCCGCGAGCTCCTTCGCCTTGCGGACGAAGTAGGGGATCCCGAAGAGCTTGCCCGGGAGCTTCCGTCCCGAGAAGAGGGCGCCTAGGCGCTCGCCCGTCGTGAAGCGGGGATCGACGGTGTAGCAGACGGCGCAGTCGGCGAGGCCGCCGGCCTCCTGCACGAAGCGCATCGAGCTCTTCATGTTCTCGATGTCGTTGAGGGCGTCGAAGATGCGCATGATGCCGATCCCCGACCTCACCGCGTTGCCGCAGAAGCCCTCGATCACCGAATCGGGGTAGGGATTGTAGCCGAAGAGGTTGCGGCCGCGCGAAAGGGCGGTGAGCTTCGATATATCGCCGATGCCCGCCTTGATCGACTCGAGTCGCGTCCAGGGGTTCTCGTCGAGGTAGCGCATCACGGAGTCGGGCACCGCTCCGCCCCAGACCTCCATGGCGTAGAAATTCGCCGAGCGATAGAGGGGGAGGACCCGATCCACCTGGGCCTGGCTCATGCGGGTGGCGAGCTGGGATTGCTGGCCGTCGCGGAGCGTGAGGTCGCGGATCTTGAGGGGCTCTGTCATCGAGGACTCCTGTCTTCCGGGTTGGTCGAAATGAACGTGACATAAGTATAGACGAATGTCAAATGTCGGGAAAGGGGCTTTTCCTATCGCCGGGCGGATCAGGGAAAGCGGGGCCAATCGCATCAGCCATGCCAACTCTCTACCGTCCGACCTGAGAGTCGGTCCCCGCCGCGATACTGTTGTAGCCTGGTTCAGCAAGGCCCGGCGGAGCCTCGGGAAGACCGCGTGAAGGATCCGGAAGCCCGGCCAGGGCCGCCGGGGTCGGGGTCTCCGGGCAGGGCGCGAGGGACTCGACTATCATTGAGGGCGGGACCGTGGTAACATCGGCCATATTCAAAGACAAGGATTCAAAGATGAATGAGAAAACATCCTCCGGATCCGGTGACGAAATACCCTGCCTCTCTTCCCTTCCCGAGAGCGAGAGCGACGTGGAGGGGCCCGAAGCCGGAGCCCCCGCCGACAGCCCCCTGCGACCCTCGCGCCCCCTCTTCTCGGATTTTTTCGAACGCGTCCTCGAGGGCGAGTGTCTTCGCTTCGAGGCCGGGACCGAGGGCCGCGCCAGCCTCGAGATACTCTTCGACTCCAGCCCGGACTGCCTCCTGACCCTCAGCTCCGCGGGGAGGATCGAGGCCGCCAATCCGGCCTTCTGCCGGATCTTCGGGTATGAGCAGGCGGAACTCCTCGGCTTCCCGATCGATCTCATCCTGCCCGAATGCTATCGCAGCGGCTTCAGGGAATCGCTGACGCGCGCCCTCGAGGGTGGAGGGAGGTCGGGCCCCGAGGGGGTCATCGCCTTCCGCGGCAAGAGGCGCGACGGCTCCTATCTCTCCATGGACTGCCTGCTCGCCTCGGTCGAACTCGACGGGAAGCGCAGCGCCATCGCCTTCATCCGCGACCTCACCTTCGACCGGGAACTCCTTTCGCAGCTCAGGGAGAGCAAGGACCACTACAGCGCCCTGACCGAGACGATCACCGAGGCGATCCTCCGCGTCGACGAGTCCTTCACCATCCTCTTCGCGAACTCGGGGGTCCGCGCCACCTTCGGCTGGACGCGGGAAGAGCTCGTGGGCAGCAACCTGGCCAAGCTCTTCCCCGAGGAGGTCTTCCGCCAGAACCAGGGCGAGTTCCTGAAGTACTTTTACGTAGACGACGGCGATCGCGAGGCCATGGGCCTGGCCCGCACCATCGAACTCCTCGGGCTCACCAAGCACCGCGGCATCGCCCCGATGGAGATCTCCTTCGGCAATTCGAAGGACTTCGCCGTCCGCACCCTCACCTGCATCATCCGCGAGCTTTCGCAGCAGAAGACCACGGAGCGCAGGCTCCACCACCTCGCCTACCACGACCGGCTCACGGGGCTCGGCAACCGCGATCTCTTCAACGAGGACGTGCGACCCGCCCTGATGGAAGGCGGAATCCCCTCCTCGTCCGCCCTCCTCTTCATGGACCTCGACGGGTTCAAGCACATCAACGACACCATGGGCCATCCCGCGGGGGACGAGCTGCTCGTCGAGGCGGCGCGGCGCATCCGCTACTGCCTCCGGGAGAGCGACGTCGCATATCGCTTCGGGGGCGACGAGTTCGTCGTCTGGCTGCCCACGGTGGGCGGAACCAGGGACGCCGGGCTCGTCGGCGAGCGCATTCTCCGCTCCCTCAGGAAGCCCTTCGAGCTCAAATCGGGCTCGGCCGGCAAGGCCCGGGTCGTGGTGACCGTCAGCATCGGGGCGGCCATCCTCCCCGACCACGGCCGCACGGTCGAAGAGGCCACCAAGAGCGCGGACATCGCTATGTACTGCTCGAAGGAGGCGGGGAAGAACCGCCTCACGATCTTCAACGATTCCCTCTCCATGAAATCGACCAGGGAATGGCGCCTCGAGCAGGAGATGCGCCAGGGCCTCGTGAAGGGCGAGTTCGAGATGCACTACCAGCCCATCGTGGACCGTGACGGCGACATCCTCGGGCTCGAGGCCCTGGCGCGCTGGTACCGCGACGGCGAGGTGGTCCTGCCCCCCTCGGAATTCATCCCGGGGGCCGAGGAGAACGGGGTCATCGTCCCCCTCGGGGCCTGGGTGATGCGGAGGGCCTTCGCGGACTTCCGCCGCCTCGAGGAGCGGGGCTTCAAGGATCTCTACCTCTCGGTCAATGTCTCGGCCCACCAGCTCGAGCTGCCCGATTTCGTGTCGGGACTCACGGACGCGATAGACACCGGAGGGATCGACGCGAGCAAGGTGAAGCTCGAGATCACCGAGACCACCCTCCTCCGCAGCCAGGCCGTCGCCGGCTCGGCCTTCCACGAGATCAAGGAACGCTTTCCCGGCATCATGATCGCGATAGACGATTTCGGCACCGGCTACTCCTCGCTCTCCTACCTCTCGAGGCTCCCCGTCGACACGCTCAAGATAGACATCTCCTTCGTGCGCGCCCTCGACCGCGAGCAGGACCGCAAGGTGGTCAACGCCATCCTCACGCTCGCGGAGAGCCTCGGGCTCAATGTCGTGGCCGAGGGCATCGAGACCAACGAGCAGCTCGACTACTTCCGCGAGCGCCGCTGCAAGGGGATGCAGGGCCACCTCTTCATGGAGGCCCTGCCGATCGGCGAGCTCGAGGCCCGCCTCCTCGCGCTGAAGCCGGCCCGGGGAGGCCGTCGGCGCGCCCGCCCGCGCGAGGTCCGCGGCACGGGCCAACGGACCGCCTGAAAGGGTCCTCAGCGCCTGCCCAGGGCCTCCGACACCTGTTCCGCGTGCCTTCTCACCTTGGCCACCTTCTCGTTGAAGCCGGGCCCCTCGAAGCGCACCGAGGGCCCGGACATCGCGAGGGCCGCGACGACCTCGCGCCGGGCGTCCTGCACCGGGGCGGCGATGGAGGTGACGCCTTCCTCGCGCTCCCCGAGGCTCACGGTGAAGCCCGAACGACGCAGCTCCTCGAGGGCCTCCTCGGTGGTGAAGGGGTCCCGCCGGAGGAGCTCCTCGCGCCGGTCCTCGGGGAGCCAGGCGAGGAGGACCCGGCCGGCCGCGCCGCGCGTGAGAAGGTGTCGATCGCCCACCTTGATCACGCGGCGGAGGGGACGCGAGCTCTCGACGCATTCCACGCAGACCCGCTCGTCGCCCTGCACGACGTAGAGGCTCACGCCCTCGTCGTAGATCCGGTTGAGCTCGCGCATGATGGGGAGGGCCACCTTGCCGACCTCGATCCCCGCGAAGCCGAGGCCGCCGATGCGCGCGCTCGCGGGGCCGAGGCGGTAGCGGAGGCTCTCCGGGTCGCGGGTGAGCCAGCCCCGCCTCTGGAGGGTGGCGATGATCCGCGAGGCCGTGCTGGCGGCGAGATTGATCCGGGCCGCGATCTCGGAGAGGCCGAGTTCGCCCTGGCCGGCGGCGAAGCAATCGAGGATGTCGAGGGCGCGATCGACGGCCCTGACCGATGCCTCTTTGTCCATGGAAGCCTCCCTTCACGAAATGGTTTTAGTTTCCATAGGATGGAAACCGACAAGGCGCCGGCATCCCCTCCCTGGTTCCCCCGGCTCGGCCAAGGTCCCCTGAAGCCCAGGGAAAAATGCCCTATTCACAAGAGGACGATTGAGTGATACCCTCTAATCCAGATACGGAGAGGGGTTCCACGACCCTCCTTCGATTCTGCTAGATGGAAATAGCTTAGACCTATTTCCATAGAATGGCAAGAACGAGCCATGAAGCTTGCCGAATATCTGAGGAGGATTCCCATGGATCGTCCCTACGGCTCCGCCCTCCCGGCCTCTCCGTCTTTGACGGTCCGGGAAGGGACGGATATAGTGCAGCGAAGGATCGCGCCCCAGGGCGCGGCCGACCATCCCCGAGGCGGTCAAAGGCCATGAGCGAGAAGAAGCACTTCACCCATGTGATCCGGGAGAATTACTGCAAGGGCTGCAATATCTGTGTCGCCTACTGCCCGAAGCAGGTCCTCGAGCTCCGCGGCGGCAAGGTCTTCGCCGCGCGCTGGCAGGACTGCATCGGCTGCAGGATGTGCGAGATGCGCTGCCCCGATTTCGCGATCGAGATCCAGGAGCGGGACGGCGAGAACGTCGTCCAGCGCGACTCCGCCTGCGTCGACTACGCCCTGCCCCCGGAGGCCAACCATGGCTAAGCCCACGGAAAAGATCGTCAAGCTGATGCAGGGCAACGAGGCCTGCACCATTGGCGCCCTCGCGGCCGGCCTCGACTTCTACGCGGGCTATCCGATCACGCCCTCGACCGAGATCGCGGAGATGTGCTCCGAGGAGCTGCCCCGGGTCGGCGGCCGCTTCATCCAGATGGAGGACGAGATCGGTTCGGTCGCCGCCATCATCGGGGCCTCCCTCACCGGCCGCAGGGCCATGACGGCCACCTCGGGCCCGGGCTTCTCCCTCATGCAGGAGCTCATCGGCTACGCGAGCCTCTGCGAGATCCCCATCGTCATCATCAACGTGATGCGCGTCGGCCCCTCGACGGGCATGCCCACCTCGGTCGCCCAGGCCGACGTGATGCAGGCCCGCTGGGGAACCCACGGCGACCATCCGATCATCGCCCTCGCTCCCGGCAACGTGAAGGAGTGCTTCGAGCTCACGCTCCGCGCCTTCGACCTCTCCGAGAAGTATCGCGTGCCCGTCATCGTCCTCACCGACGAGGTCATCGGCCACATGCGCGAGAAGGTCGAGCTCCCCGAGCCGCGCTCGATCAAGCCGCTGAAGCGGGCGGTGCCCGCCAATCGCGCGAACTACAAGCCCTACGCGGCCGATCCCGAGGGAGGGGTCCCCCTCATGGCCCCCTTCGGCGAGGGCTGGCGCTGGCACGTCACGGGCCTCTTCCACGACGAGTCGGGCTTCCCGACCCAGAAGCCCGCCGTGGCCGACGCCCTCGTCCGGCGCCTCCAGAAGAAGGTCGATCTCAATGTCGACGACATCTGCGACTACGCCACCGAGAGCCTCGAGGACTGCGACGTCGCCGTGGTGACCTTCGGCTCCTCCGCGATGTCCGCCCTCTCGGCGGTGCGCCGCGCGCGGAAGGAAGGGATCAAGGCCGGCATCCTCCGCCTCAAGACCCTCTGGCCCTTCCCCGAGAAGGTCGTCGAGGAGCTCGCGGGCCACGCGAAGCGCATCATCGTCGCCGAGATGAACCTCGGCCAGATCGCCCTCGAGGTCGAGCGCGTCGCGGGCCGGGCCAAGGTCGAGCGCCTGGGCAAGGTCAACAGCGAGCTCTTCTATCCCGAGGAAGTCTACAAAGCCATTGTCGGCGGCGCCGACAGGGGGAACAAGTAATGGCCACCCTCGACTACTTCCGCAAGGAAAGGCTCCCCCACATCTGGTGCCCGGGCTGCGGCCACGGCACGATCACGGGGGCCCTCATCCGCGCCATCGAGCGCCTCGGCCTCGACAAGAACAAGGTCGTCATCGTCTCGGGCATCGGCTGCTCCTCGCGGGCCGTCGGCTACCTCGACTTCGACACCCTCCACACGGCCCACGGACGCGCCATCGCCTACGCGACGGGCATCAAGCTCTCGCGCCCCGACCTCCACGTCATCGTCATGACGGGCGACGGGGACTGCTCGGCCATCGGCGGCAACCACTTCATCCACGCCGCGCGCCGGAACATCGGAATCACCACAATTGTGATGAACAACGAGATCTACGGCATGACGAGCGGCCAGTACTCGCCGATGACGCCCAAGGGCATGCTCGGCACGACCGCTCCCTACGGAAACGTGGAGCGGCCCTTCGACCTCTGCAAACTCGCCATCGCCGCCGGGGCCACCTATGTCGGCCGCGGCACCTCCTACCACGTGCCCCTCACGATCGACCTCATCGAGAAGGCCCTGCAGAACCCCGGCTTCTCGGTGGTCGAGGCCATCTCCCAGTGCCCGACCTACCTCGGGCGCAAGAACAAGATCGGCGGCCCCGTCGAGATGCTCGACTGGATCAAGGACCAGACCGTCAACGCCAAGGCCGCCGCCGTGATGCCGCCCGAGAAGGTGGCGGGCAAGATCCTCATCGGCGAGCTCCACAACGCCCAGGAGCCCGAGTACACCGCCGAGTACGGCGAGATGGCCCGGAAGATCACGCGGAAGTACGACGACTACATCGGGGAGGTTCGCGAATGCGCGTCGAATTCAGACTGAGCGGCTCGGGCGGCCAGGGCCTCCTTCTCGCGGGTATCGTGCTCGCGGAGGCGGCCATCCGCGAGGGCAAGAACGCCGTGCAGACCCAGAGCTACGGCCCCGAGGCCCGCGGAGGCTCCAGCAAGGCCGAGGTCGTGATCTCCGAGGAGGACATCGACTATCCCAAGGCCACCGACCCCGATTTCCTCCTCGCCCTCACGGGCGAGGCCTATCGGACCTACGGACCGGCCATGGGCAAGGGTCTCATCATCGTCGATTCCTCCGTGACCCTCGACCCGGCCATCAAGGCCAGGACCGTGGCCCTGCCCATTCTCGACACCGCCGCCACGAAGGTGGGCAAGAAGGTTGTCGCCAACATCGTGGCCCTCGGGGTCCTCGGCGGTCTTTCCGGGGCGGCGGGCCCGGCCACCCTGGCCGACGCGGTGCGCGAGCGCGTGCCCAAGGGTACCGAGGATCTCAACGTGAAGGCCCTCGAGGCGGGTCTTGCCCTTGCCGCAGCGGTAAAGTAATATCTATACATTATGTCCGATACAGATGGCCTGAAAAAGGCGGCTGAATCCTGGGAGGCGGGGGTCGAGAAGACCCTCGCCCGCTTCCCGGAGCGTTCCAAGTCCTTCGTCACAGGGTCCAAGGCTCCGGTCAAGCGCCTCTACACTCCCCTCGATCCGGGAAAGGGCGACTACACCGAGAGGCTGGGCTTCCCGGGCGAGTATCCCTACACCCGCGGCGTGCAGAACACGATGTACCGGGGCCGTTTCTGGACCATGCGCCAGTACGCGGGCTTCGGCGACGCCGAGGAGTCGAACCGGCGCTACAAGTACCTCCTCGAGCAGGGACAGACGGGGCTCTCGGTGGCCTTCGACCTGCCCACCCAGATCGGCTACGACTCCGACCATCCCCTCGCCGCCGGCGAAGTGGGCAAGGTCGGCGTCGCCATCGACTCCCTCGCCGACATGGAGATCCTCTTCGCGGGCATCCCCCTCGACAAGGTCTCCACCTCGATGACCATCAACGCCCCCGCGGCGGTGCTGCTCGCGATGTACGTCGCCGTAGCCGAGAAGCAGGGCGTCCCGTCCTCGGCGCTCAACGGCACCATCCAGAACGACATCCTGAAGGAATACGTGGCGCGCGGCACCTACATCTTCCCGCCCGCGCCCTCGATGCGCCTCATTACGAACATCTTCGCCTGGTGCGCGACGGAAGTCCCCACCTGGAACACGATCTCGATCTCCGGCTACCACATCCGCGAGGCGGGCTCCACCGCCGTGCAGGAGGTCGCCTTCACCTTGAGCGACGCCATCGCCTACGTCGACGCGGCAGTCGGCGCCGGTCTCGATGTCGACGACTTCGCGCCGCGCCTCTCCTTCTTCTTCAACGCCCACAACGACCTCTTCGAGGAGGTCGCGAAGTACCGGGCGGCGCGCAGGGTCTGGGCCCGCATCATGAGGGAGCGCTTCAAGGCGAAGAACCCCAAGAGCCTCATGCTGCGCTTCCACACCCAGACGGGGGGCTCCACCCTCACCGCCCAGCAGCCCGAGAACAACGTCATCCGCGTCACCATCCAGGCCCTCGCGGCCGTCCTCGGCGGGACCCAGTCGCTTCATACCAATTCCAAGGACGAGGCCCTCGCCCTGCCCACCGAGGACGCGGTGCGCGTCGCCCTCCGCACCCAGCAGATCATCGCCTACGAGTCGGGCGCGGCCGAGACCATCGATCCCCTCGCGGGTTCCTACTACGTCGAGAGCCTCACCGACTCCATCGAGACGGCGGTCATGGCCTACATCGAGCGCATCGACAAGCTCGGCGGTTCGGTGAAGGCCATCGAACAGGGCTTCATCCAGCAGGAGGTCCAGGACTCCGCCTACTCCCACCAGCTCGACGTCGAGAGGGGCGAGCGCATCGTGGTCGGCGTCAACAAGTTCCAGGTGAAGGAGGGACCGCCCAAGGGTCTCCTCCGCGTCGATCCCGCGGTCGGCGAGCGCCAGGTGCGCAAGTTGCGCGAACTCAAGTCCGTCCGCGATTCGGGCCGGGTCTCCGCCTCCCTCGCCGCCCTCGAGGAGGCCGCCAAGGGCGACGCCAATCTCATGCCCCCCATCCTCGAGGCCGTCCGTTCCTACGCCACCCTCGGCGAGATCTGCGACGTCCTCCGTTCCGTCTTTGGCGAATTCCGCCAGAGCGCGATGTTCTAGGAAGGGGGGAATGATGCAGAAGACAATCCGCGTGCTCGTCGCCAAACCGGGCCTCGACGGCCATGACCGGGGCGCCAAGGTCATCGCCCGCGCCCTCCGCGACGACGGCATGGAGGTCATCTACACGGGGCTCAGGCAGACTCCCGAGCAGATCGTCATCGCCGCCCTGCAGGAGGACGCCGACGTCATCGCCCTCTCCATCCTCTCGGGGGCCCACAACCACCTCTTCCCTCGGGTGACCGAGCTCCTCGCCGAGCGGCATGCCGATGACATCCTCGTCATCGGCGGCGGCGTCATCCCCGAGGAGGACTACGACTTCCTGAAGGAGAAGGGCGTGGCCGGCGTCTTCGGCCCCGGCACCTCGACGAGGACGACCATCGAGTTCATCCGCTCCCATCTGAAGCGCTAGGGCCTCCCGAAGGTGGAACTCCCGACCCGTGCCGGACAGAATCCTCCCCAGGGGGGGGCTGCCTTCGACGTCGGACATGAGGGACTCGGAACCTACGGCGGCTATGCCGGGGACGACACCCGGAGCCGCCCCTGGTCGGGAGGGGACCGCGACGAGATCCTCGCGCGGAAGGCGAGGGCGGTAGCCTACGCCAATCGCGTGGCCGCGGGGGAGACCCGCGCCCTCGCCCGCCTCATCACCCTCCTCGAGGATCACGATCCCGAGGCGATCGAGATCATGCGCATCCTCCGGGGCAACACCGGCCGCGCGCGGACCATCGGCATCACCGGCCCGCCGGGGGCGGGCAAGAGCACCCTCGTCACCGAGATCATCCGCTCCCTCAGAAAGCGGGGCTCCCGCGTCGGGGTTCTCGCCGTCGATCCTTCGAGCCCCTTCACCGGGGGAGCCATCCTCGGCGACCGGCTCCGCATGCAGGAGCACGCCACCGACGAAGGCGTCTTCATGCGCAGCCTCGCCTCCCGCGGCCACCTCGGGGGGCTCTCGCGGGCCACGGGCTCGGCCGCCCGCGCCCTCGACGCCGCCGGCTTCGACTACATCCTCATCGAGACCGTCGGGGTCGGCCAGTCCGAGGTCGACATCGTGAGTGTGGCCGACGCCGTCGTCCTCATCTCGGTGCCGGGCCTCGGCGACGACATCCAGGTGATCAAGGCCGGAATCATGGAGATCGGCGACATCTTCGTCGTCAACAAGGCCGACCGCGAGGGCGCCGACCGGGTCGTCCGCGAGATCCGCGGGATGCTCGAGACGGCCGCCACCCTCGCGATGGGCCGGCCCGTCGAGACTCCCGACTCCCTGTCGTCGCACCACCATGCCGGCCTCGGGCGGATGGCGCGGCCGAGCGGGGCCGGTGCCGCCTCCCTCCGCGGCGGCGCCAACTTCGCCCTCGACGAGACCGGTCATCCCGTCCTCCCCCCGGTCCTCCGCACCGTCGCCCAGACGGGGGAGGGGACCGAGGAGCTCGTCGGGGCCCTCTTCGCCCATTTCGCCGAGCTCGACCGCACGGGCCTCATCGAGGCGAGGCGCATCGACGCCGCGCGCGCCGAGATCAGGGACCTCGTGCACGCCCGCGTCTCCGAGATGCTCGCCGCCGAACGCGGCGCCTCCCTCGAGGAGCGGCTCGCCTGGGGCGTGGTCGCCCGCGCCTACGACACCTGGGAGGCGGCCGACCGCCTCTGCGATTCCATGCTGAAGGGAGGAATCTCGTGAAGATCCTGAAGATAGACCACATCGGCATCGCCGCCGAGTCCATGGATGGCTCCCTCGCCGTCTTCGAGGGCTTGCTCGGCCTTTCCCTCGCCGGCACCGAGACCGTCGCCGAGCAGAAGGTGAGGACGGCCTTCCTCCCCGTCGGCGACTCGGAGGTCGAGCTCCTCGAGTCGACCGACCCCGAGGGCCCCATCGCCAAATTCATCGCGGCCAAGGGCCAGGGCGTCCAGCACATCGCCTTCCGCGTCGAGAATCTGGCCGGGGCCCTGGCCGAACTCAAGGCGAGGGGAGTCCGACTCATCGACGAGGTGCCGCGGAAGGGAGCGGGGGGGGCCCTCATCGCCTTCCTCCACCCCAAGGCCACGGCCGGGGTCCTCGTGGAGCTTTGCGAGCGCCACTGATATCTTCGATTCTTGTCGGAGCCTCCGGTGGACGGGTAGGGGTCCGGGTTCGACCGCGGCTTGCCGGCGAACCGGGAACCGCCCCTCGAACCTGGGGGAAGTCTCCCGAAGAAGACCTTGCGTTAGGGCTTGAAAACGGGCATAATGACATTTGAGCTAGTTTTGTCAAAAGGACGGACGGAGCCATGGAAGCGAAACTGAAGAAACTCGAGGAGCGCCGCGCGAAGGTCGTGGCGGGAGGCGGACCCAAGCGGGTCGCCGCCCAGCACGAGCGCGGCAAGATGACGGCGCGGGAGCGCATCGAATCCCTCCTCGATCCCGGCACCTTCAACGAAATGGATGTCTTCGTCGAGCATCGCTGCGACGAGCTCGGGATGGACGAGGTCGAGGCGCCGGGAGAGGGCGTCGTCACCGGCTACGGGACGATCGGGGGCAGGACGGTCTACGTCTTCGCCCAGGACTTCACCGTGATCGGCGGCTCCCTCGGCGAGTTCCACGCGGCCAAGATCACGAAGGCGATGGACGCCGCCGTGAAGATGGGCGTGCCCCTCGTCGGCATCAACGACTCGGGCGGCGCCCGCATCCAGGAAGGAGTCGACGCCCTGAAGGGCTATGGCGACATCTTCTACCGCAACGTGCGGGCCTCGGGCGTCATCCCCCAGATCTCCGTGATCATGGGCCCCTGCGCCGGCGGCGCCGTGTACTCCCCGGCCCTCACCGACTTCACCTTCATGACCGACAAGACCTCCAACATGTTCATAACCGGGCCCCAGGTCATCAAGGCCGTCACCGGCGAGGACGTCTCGGCCGAGGCCCTGGGCGGCGCCACCGTCCACTCCGCCACGAGCGGCGTGGCCTCCTTCATGTTCGCGGACGAAGCCTCGACCCTCGCCGGCATCCGCAGGCTCCTCTCCTTCCTCCCCCAGAACAATGTCGAGGATCCTCCCCTCGGCGTCTCGAACGACGATCCCGAGCGAAGGGACTCGGGCCTCACCGAGCTCATGCCCGACCTCCCCAACAAACCCTACGACGTCCGAGACATCATAGGCCGCGTATTCGACTCCGGGGACTTCATGGAGGTCCAGCCCCTCTACGCGATGAACATCGTCGTCGGCTTCGCCCGCCTCGAGGGCCGGAGCGTCGGCATCATCGCGAACCAGCCCAAGGTGATGGCCGGCGTCCTCGACATCAACGCCTCGGACAAGGCCTCGCGCTTCATCCGCATCTGCGATTCCTTCAACATCCCCATCGTCACTCTCACCGACACCTCGGGCTACCTCCCCGGCGTCGGCCAGGAGCACGGCGGCGTCATCCGCCACGGAGCCAAGCTCCTCTACGCCTACTCCGAGGCGACGGTGCCAAAATTGACCGTCATAACCAGGAAGGCCTACGGCGGCGCCTACATCGCCATGTGCTCGCGCCACCTCGGCGCCGACATGGTCTTCGCCTGGCCCACCGCCGAGATCGCCGTCATGGGTCCCGAGGGCGCCGCCAACATCATCTTCAAGAAGGAGATCGAGGAGGCCGCCGATCCCGCCGCAGCCCGCAAGGCCAAGATCGACGAGTACAAGACCGCCTTCGCCAATCCCTACACGGCCGCCCGCCGGGGTTACGTCGACGACGTCATCGATCCCGCCGACACCCGTCCCCGCCTCGCCCGCGCCCTCCGCATGCTCGTCGGAAAGCGCGAGGCCCAGCCGCCGCGCAAGCACGGCAACATGCCGGTCTAGGGGCGAGCATGGACCTTCCCTTCGACAATCCGCTCTGGCTCCTCGTACTCGCCCTCTTCGCCCTCGGCTGGTACCTCATGAACCGCCGCTCCCGGCGCGAGCCCGATCTCTCGGCCCTGAGCCGCGTCGCCCCCGCCGGAGCCCCGGCGGCCGAGGCGAAGGCGGCCGGGGACGGCGAGCTCGTAGCCGTCATCACGGCGGCCATCGTCGCGGCCAGCGGGCTCTCGCCCGCGGATTTCCGCATCAGGAGCATCCAGAGCACCGGCGCCCCCGGCCCGGGCCAGTTCAACACGCCCCCCTGGGGCCACGCGGACCGCTTTTCGCGGCCCGAATACCACCGCTAGCCAGACCGACACGGTCACCAAGGAGACTTCGATGAAGCGATACAATATCACCGTGAACGGCCAGACCTACGATGTCCAGGTCGAGGAGACCGGAGCGCCCGCGGCCGCCGGAGCGGCCGTCGCCGCCCCGGTCTCGAGGGCGGCCCCCGCCGCCCTGCCCGCGGCTGCCGCCGCCGCTCCCGCCGCGGCCTCGGCCGGCGGCCAGGTCGTGAAGGCCCCCATGCCCGGAACCCTGATGTCGTACAAGGTGGCCGTCGGGCAGGCCGTCAGGAAGGGCGACGTCGTCCTCATCCTCGAGGCGATGAAGATGGAGAACGAGATCGTCGCGCCCGTCGACGGCGCCGTGACCGCCCTCCTCTCCTCCGAAGGGTCCTCGGTGAACACCGGCGACCCCCTCTTCAAGATCGGCTAACCTGTCCCCCGGGCCCGGGTTCAGACCCGCGGTTCGTAGCGACTGTCGCGGAAGGTGATGCGGTACTCCATCCCCTTCCGCGCGTCGAGCTCCACCTTGCCGCCGAGCTGGGCCCTCACGAGGTCGAAGATGATGAGGAAGCCCATCCTCCCCACCTTCCTCGGGTCCGTCCCGGGGGGGAGTCCCACCCCGTCGTCCGCGACCGTGAGATGGATGGTCCCGCTCCCGTCCTTGCGGAGCGAGACGCGCACCTTCCCGCGGCGTTCGCCGGGGAAGCCGTGGATGAGCGCGTTCGCGATGAGCTCGTTGAGCAGGAGCCCGCAGGGGATGGCGCTGTCGATCAGGAGCTCCACATCCTCCATGTCCCCGAGCTCGAGCTCCACCTTGCCCGGCTCCGCGACGTAGCTCGAGAGGAGGAGGGACGCGAGCTCGCGGACATAGGTGCGGAGATTCACGCGCGTGAGGTCATGGGACAGGTAGAGCATCAGGTGGACCATGGACATCGCCTGGATCCGGTTCTCGATGGCCTTGAAGATCAGCTCCACCTTCTCGTCCTTGATAAAGCCCGCCTCGAGGTAGAGGATCGAGCAGATGACCTGCATGTTGTTCTTGGTCCGGTGATAGAGCTCGCGGAGAAGGGCCTCCTTCTCCCTGAGCGCGTCCAGGTTCCGCGCCTCCGACTCCCTGTGCTCGGCCCTGATCCTGATCGCGAGGATGCCGAAGGAGAGATCGCCCGCCAGCTCCTCGAGGAGGCGTTTCTCCGCCGGGATGAAGGCGCTGGGGGCCGAGGAGTAGATCGAAAGCGCGCCGAAGGAACTCGCGTCGCCGCGCTTCAGGGGGAGGGCGATGATCGAGCGGTAGCCGCGCTCGGCGGCCGCCGCCGTCCAGGGCGCGAAGTCGGGGTCGGCGAGGAGGTCCTGCTCGTAGCGAGTCCTCGCGGTCCTGATGCAGGTGCCCGTCGGCCCCCTTCCGAAGGCCGTGTCCGCCCAGGAGATCCTCGCTTCGGCCAGGTAGCCGTCTTCGACGCCCTTCCATCGCACGGGCTCCACGCTGCGTTCCTCGTCGTCCCTCGCGTAGCCCACCCAGGCGAAGCGGTAGCCGCCGAGATCGACGATGATGCGGCAGATGTCCTCGAGAAGCTGGTTCTCGTCATGGGCGCGCACGAGGGCCTGATTGCACTCGCTCACGACCGTGAGCTCGCGGTTGATCCGCGTAAGCTCGGCCTCGGCGACCTTCCGGACCTCGTTCTCGCGCCCGAGTTCCTCTCCCATCGAGAGGAGCCTCAGATAGGGCCTGCGGAGGGCCGAGAGGAAGAGCCCGCGATAGATCATCACGAAGGCGACGAGCTTGAAGAGATGGCCCGACATATTGTAGGCGTCGTAGGCGCTGCGATAGAGCGTGAAGCAGAGTTCGCCGAAGACGCAGAGAATCAGGGCCGCGAGACTGAAAGAGGCGGCGGGGTCGTCGCCTCTTCCCCTCCGGCGCCAGATGACCAGGAAGGCGAGGGCGAAGAGCGCGACGACGAGGTACTCCAGGGCCTTTTTCAGCCCGGTCAGGCCGACTCCCTCGATGAACATGGGAGGCAGCCTCTCGGGCATGAGGATGACGACGGAGAAGGCCAGGCCCGCGACCCCGAGGGCGAAGACGAGGCCGAGCCCCTTCTCGCCGACCATGCCCGGGCGGGACGGGTCGAAGAAGGCCAGGATGAGGAAGGCGGCGGCGGTCGCGAAGCGGGCCGCCAGCCAGAATATCACTCCCTTGTTGGTGCTGTTCGGCGTGAAGAAGGCGGGCATGCCCGGAAAGCTCATCGCGTGCATGGAGTCGAGGAGACCGATGGCGAGGAAGGCGCAGCCGAGGACGAGACCGTAGCGGCTCCTCGACAGCCCGAAGGAATACCATCCCAGGCCGAAGATCGAGACCGACACCGCGACGCTGAAGAATTCCACGGCGTTGTGGAAGACGAGATAGGTGGGGGCCGCGAGGGAGGGGGGCGTCGCCCCGCCGAGCAGGCGGAGCCCGGCGAAGGCGAGGAAACAGAACAGAAGGGTAAGCGCCGGCAAGGCCGACGGTGATTGTTACGGCCCGAGTATCGCTGTCGCCATACCATGCCTGCCTTTTTCCATGTTTTGCCCTCGAAACCACCGGCGAGCGGCCCTCTCGTCCATCACGTCGGCCGCCCCTCGGCGGCTTTCTCGCCGCGGCGAGCTTCGAGGTGCCGCTTCTATCCAAAGCGTACCGCTTGCCGGCCCGAATTCAAGGCCGCTGTCCCGAAGCTTGGGGAAAGCGCCCGAATACCCCAGGGGCCTGGCCTCCCGGTCTCCGCGAGTCCCGGTCATTCCTCGGCTGCGGGGCAGCCCATCGAACGCGTGTTGTCCTCCCCGGCATGGATGCGCTATCGTTTATATGTGCAGCCGCGATCATGGCCCTCCCGGGCCTTCCTTTTTATCCTCGCCCTAGCCCTGATGGCCCTCTGGCCGCTCTGGCGCCTCGCCGCCCTGCCGCCCGACCGCCTTCTTCCCTCTCCGGCGACTCCCCCGATCCTCCTCGACCATGCCGAGGTCGCCGCCAAGCCCGCCCTCCCCCTGCTGCGGCTCGGCCGGGAAGGGTCCCAGCCCTTCGAGGACCGAGGACTCGGGGACCGGGCCCTGGTGCTCTGCTGGCATTCCTTTCTCGGAAACCCGGCCTATCCCACCGACTTCTCCCTCCACGAATTCGCCTCCCAGCTCGACGCCATCGCGGCCCTCGGCTATCGCTTCGTGACAGTCGAAGAGCTCCTCGCGGGGAAGGTGGAGGGCGCCCTGAACGTGGTCGTGACGATCGACGACGGGCATCGCAGCGTGCCGGACGCGATCGCGAAGGTCCTCGGACCGCGGGGAATCGTCCCGACCCTCTTCGTCTATCCCGCGGTCCTCGGGACCACCGCCTTTTCCATGAGCGACATCGAACTCGCCAGGCTCGCGGCGAAGGGAATTCCCGTCGGGGCCCACGGCTATCACCACCTCTACGTCAACGAAGCCCTTTTCAAGTCCGATCCTCAAGCCTTCGAGGAGGAGATCCGCCGCGCGAAGAGCGGCACGGAAAGGCTTTCCGGGCACTTTGTCACCGCCTACGCCTATCCCTTCGGCGCCTATTCGCCCCGCACCCAGGCGGAAGTCCGGCTGAGCGGCTACGCCGCGGCCTTCGCCGTGAAGCCGGGCTTCGTCTTCGCCCGTCCCGGGCTGAACGATGCCTGGGCCCTGCCTCGCCTCGTCGTGACCCGGGAGGCCTGGAAGGACATCCTCGGCCTCCTCGAGCGCAATGCCGGGCAGGGCCCGGACCCGAGGTAGTCGCCCGAAGTTAATCAAGGGCCCGGTACGGACCCCTGAGATCGGGTCGGGGCCGACTGACCCAGGACCCCCCGGAGCCTTCCACGAGCATCGCGGAATTCCAAACGCTGTATAGTCGGCCTTCGGGCTCTCCGATAACGAAATGAAGGGGAATGTCCCTATCATGGGCAGCGCCCGACACCCGACCCAGGAAGGTGATAGTGAAGATCGCGGTGCTGGCTTCCCGCGAAGACGCCCATGTCCTCGTCCCCATCCTCAGGGTCTTCAAGGAAATCGGCATCTCCGCCTACGGCCTCTCTATCACCCCCGACTGGGTCGACATGGACCAGGGGAAGATCAGGCTCTACATGGGGGAGGCGAGCCACTTCCTCCTCGTCGCCGACGGGCGGAGCCTCCTTTCGAGCTGGTTCGGTTTCGCCGCCGGCATCGCCAGCGCCAAGCGGAACGGCATCAGCCTTCTCCGCGTCGATCCGGCCTGGGAGCCTCCCCGTTTCCTCCGGGGCTTTCCCATCTTCGAGGACCTCCAGGAGCTCCGTGCCTTCTTCTCCGTCCAGCGGGAGGAATGGATGGTCGAGGAGGCCCGCCAGGCAGCCAAGATCGCCCTCCTCGAACTCGGCATCTCCTTCCATGCCGACTCCCTCTCGACCTGCATACAGGAAGGCGACCTCCGCTCGGTGAAGCTCTTCCTCGACGCCGGCTTCAATCCCGACTCCCGGGACCGGCATGGGGTGCCCCTCCTCTGCATCGCCGCGCGGCACAGCCACCGGAGCGTCGCCGAGGCCCTGCTCGAGCGCGGCGCCGACATCAACCTCCAGAGCGAGGACCGCGGCTACTCGGCCCTGATGGACGCGACCCTCGCCGGCGCGGGCGACCTGGTCGATTTCTTCCTCGAGCGCGGAGCGGATCCCGATCTCGCGAGCAAGGACGGCCAGACTGCCCTCGTCATCGCCGTCGGCAGGAAGGACCTGGTCGTGTCCCGCCATCTCGTCGAGCACGGCGCCGATCCCGACCTGAAGGACAAGCTCGGCCTCTCCGCCCGGGGCTACGCGCGATTGTTCAAGCACAGCGAGCTCATCGGTCTCTTCGAGCGCGCGCCTTCGCTCCGGACCCCCTCCGACTGAAGCTCCTTCCCCTCCCCGGCGGCGAAGTCAGGACCCGCCGGAAATCCCTTCGCGGGAGGGCGGGCCCTCCTCGGCCCGGCGCCCGAGCAGGTCGCGAAGGCGTTCCTCGCTCGCGCGCAGCGCGGATTCGGAGCGCTTGCGCTCCACCGCGATGCCGAAGGAGGCGGTCAGGCCCTCGAAGAAACCCACCAACTCGGCCGAGAAGCGGTTCTTGCGGCGATCGTTGATGTGGAGCAGCCCGATGACCTCCCCGTCGACGCGGATGGGGATCAGCGCCACCGACTGGAACCCGTCGTGGGAGCAGCGGTCCCGCGGATTCAGGCGCGGATCCTCGCCACGCAGGGTCGCGAGGGCGTCATTGGTCCACAGGCTGCCCGCCCCGGTGACCCTGTCGCTCGGAGGACCGCACTTTTCCATCAGGACCAGTCCGCAGGTGCACTGCAGACAGACTTCGCCTTCGGTGTCCCTGCAGACCACTCCGTTCTCGGTCCGAAGGGCCAGGCTGTTCTCGGTGCGGAGGAAGTCGGGGTCGAAGCCCTCCTCGCTGAAGTAGGGGAAGTCGTCCCCGTCCTTCAGACGGATGCCGACGGCGTCGAAGTCCAGACGCTCCTTGAGGAGCCTCAGAATGGCCTTGCTCGTCTCCTGCAGGGAGCGGGGTTCGTTGAGAAGGCCGAGGATCTCGGCCGAGAGCCGCAGGGAGCGTTCGGCCGACCTGAGCCGCGACTCGCTGGCCTGCCGCTCCATCCTCTCGGCGAAGAGCTTCAGGGCCATCTTGATCGAGGCGTCGAGGACGACGATCCCCGAGTTCTTCACGACGTAGCCGTAGGAGGTGATCTGCTCGGTCTTGTTGACGATCTCCGGCTCGGTGTGCGAGGAGACGAAGATGATGGGCACTTCACTCGACCCGAGAATCTCCGCCGCGGCCTGGGTGCCGTCCTGCCCGCGACCGAGGTCGATGTCCATGAGGATGGCGTCGAAGGGCGGATCGGCCTTCCTCGCCGCCTCGACCGCGGCCGCCGCGTTCGAGGCCGTGACCACCGAGTAGCCGATCTTCTCCAGTTGCTGTTGTTCGAGCATCGCGATGAGCGCTTCATCCTCCACGAGGAGGATGTGTCGTTTCTCGCCTTCCACGATAGTCACCCCCGGCCTGTTTCGAAATGCCGCCTCCACTCTGGCACGAAGGAAGTCGGAAGAGAAGGTCGATTCGCCGGGCGCGGCATTTCCCGACCTGCCCGACCCCGTGGCATATTGTAGGTAGAGGCGGGTCCTTTTGCGTCCCGGTCTCCGATGAACGATGATTGAGTCATGACGAGGGGCCGAAGATGCTGCCAAACGAGCAAGTAGTTACCGGGGAAGACAACAAGAGGATCAAGACCTTCGTGGTGGACACCAATGTCCTCATCCACAATCCCGAGGCGATCCTCTCCTTCCGGGAGAACGAAATCGTGATCCCCCTCGAGGTCCTCGAGGAGCTCGACAAGCTCAAGACCTGGCCGGACCAGCGCGGCAAGAGCGCCCGGGAGGCGATACGCTTCCTCGATTCGGTGGCCGGGCGGGGCAATCTCAACGAAGGCGTCAAGCTGGAGAACGGCTCGATCCTCCGCGTCTCCCTCCTCCTGCCGCCGCGGCCCCCCGAGGGCATCGCGCTGGAGAAGAACGACAACCGCATCATCCTCTGCGCGTGGGCCCTGCAGGAGCAGGGGAGGCGCGTCTTCTTCGTGTCCAAGGACATCAACGCCAGGGTGAAGGCCACGGCCCTCGGCCTCAAGGCGGTCGACTACGAGAAGCAGAAGGTGGACATCACCACACTCTATCAGGGCCTTCGCGAGATCGACCTGAGCGCCGAGAACCTCGATCGCCTCGAGCGGACGGGCGAGCTGCCCTGGAAGGACCGCTTCCTCCCCAACGAGTACGCCCTCCTCCACGACCGCGTCTCGGATCGCCGGCGCCTCGCCCGCTACGACCTCGTCGGCGCCTGCCTCTCGCCCCTGGCCGAGTGGGACGGGTCGATCGCCGGCATCGCGCCCCTCAACGAACGTCAGCGCGTCGCCTTCGAGCTTCTCCTCGACGACTCGGTCCGCCTCGTCACCCTCGTGGGGAAGGCCGGCACCGGCAAGACCCTGCTCGCCATCGCCGCCGGGCTCAGGAAGACCCTCGAGGAGCATCGCTACACGCGCATGCTCGTCACGAGGCCCGTAGTCTCGGTGGGCAAGGAGATCGGCTTCCTTCCCGGCGAGAAGCAGGCCAAGATGGCCGCATGGATGCAGCCGATCTTCGACAACGTCGAGCACATACTCACGGTCTACAAGCGCCCCAATCTCAAGAACCTCGAGCAGCTCCTCAAGGACAGGGTCATCGAGGTCGAGGCCCTCTCCTTCATCCGGGGGCGCAGCCTGCCGAGCCAGTACATGATCGTCGACGAGGCCCAGAACCTCACGCCCCACGAGATCAAGACCATCGTGTCGCGGGCGGGGGAGGGGACGAAGGTCGTGCTCACTGGCGATCCCTACCAGATCGACAACATGTACCTGGACGCCAACTCCAACGGGCTCTCCTACCTCGTCGAGGCCTTCAAGGGGCAGCGGCTCTACGGCCACATCACCCTGCAGCGCACGGAGCGTTCCGAACTCGCCGAGCTGGCGGCCAGCCTCCTATGAGGGCGGCCTCCCCGTGAAGGTGCGCTTCTGCGCCTCCTGCCGGCGCCTCATCCTCGCCGACTTCCGCTTCTGCCCCTACTGCGGCGAGGGCCTCGAGCCCGGCCCCGGTCTCCCGGAGTCCCTCGAGAATCCCTTCGCCCGCCTCGAGCGGGGCGGCGTGGACCGCGTCGGCGACCACATCGACGAGCTCGAGGCCCGCCTCGCCGACATGGAGCTCGAGCTCGAAGTCCTCCTCGAGGCGAAGCCCAAGGCGAACTGATTCTTCCTCGCTCTCATTGCCGCTTCTCGATCGGAATGCTAGGATTCGTCCGCATTTCGAGGAGGATGGCGATGTACGGAAATCTCAAGGCCGAGCTCCAGACGAAGCTCGACGGAATCAGGGCCGAGGGTCTCTACAAGGGCGAGCGGATCCTCGGGACGGCCCAGGGCGCGCGGATCACGGTGAAGGGCGGGAAGGAAGTCCTCAACTTCTGCGCGAACAACTATCTCGGCCTGGCCAACGAGCCCTCCATCCGCGAAGCCGCCGTCGCCGCCCTGGGGAGCCACGGCTACGGGCTCGCCTCGGTGCGTTTCATCTGCGGCACCCAGGACGAGCACAAGCGCCTCGAGGGCGAGATCGCCCGTTTCCTCGGCATGGAGGACGCCATCCTCTTCTCCTCCTGTTTCGACGCGAACGGCGCGGTTTTCGAGCCCCTCCTCGACGAGGACTGCGCCGTCATCACCGACAGCCTCAACCACGCCTCGATCATCGACGGCATCAGGCTCTGCAAGGCCCAGCGCTGGATCTACAAGCACGGCGACATGCGCGACGTCGAGGAGACCGACCCCGACACCGGGAAGCCGGCCAAGGGCCTCGAGCGCTGCCTCAAGGAGAGCGCGGGCTGCCGCGTCAGGATGATCGCCACCGACGGCGTCTTCTCGATGGACGGCGACATCGTCAAGCTCAAGGAGATCTGCGACCTGGCGGAGAAGCACGGGGCCCTCGTCATGGTGGACGATTCCCACGCGACGGGCTTCGTCGGCAAGACCGGTCGCGGCACCTGGGAGCACTGCGGCGTCGCGGGCCGCGTCGACATCATCACCACCACCTTCGGCAAGGCCCTCGGCGGCGCCTCGGGCGGCTGCATCGCAGCGCGGAAGGAGATCGTCGAGTACATGAGGCAGAAGGCCAGGCCCTACCTCTTCTCGAACACCCTGGCCCCCTCGATCGTCGGCGGTACCCTCCGCTGCCTCGAGATGCTCTCCGCCTCCACCGAGCTCCGCGACCGCCTCGAGGCCAACACCGCGCGCTTCCGCGCCGGCATGACCGAGGCCGGCTTCGACATCAGGCCCGGCGTGCATCCGATCTGCCCCGTCATGCTCTACGACGAGAAGCTCGCCCACGCCTTCGCCGACGCCCTCCTCGAGGAGGGGATCTACGTGATCGGCTTCAGCTTCCCCGTGGTGCCCCGCGGCAAGGCCCGGATCCGGGTCCAGATCTCCGCCGGGCACTCGAGCGCCGACGTGGACAAGGCCATCGCGGCCTTCACGAAGGTGGGGAAGAAACTGGGCGTCCTCGACAGGAAATAAGCTCCTCGTGGCCGCCTGGGGGAGGGGCCCCTCCCCTCCTCGCGGAAGGCCAAAGCCTCCCTTCGCCCTTTACCCAGGATAGTTTTTCCAGTATATTGAGCTCTCACAACGAAATCCTGAGGTGTCCAATGCCGACCTACGAGTACGAGTGCAAGTCCTGTTCCCATAGCTTCGAGGTCTTCCAGGCCATGTCAGAGGCGGCGCTTTCGAGCTGCCCCTCCTGCGGCGGCGCCCTCCGGCGGCTGATCGGTGGAGGCACTGGCATCATCTTCAAGGGATCGGGCTTCTACAAGAACGACTCGCGCAATTCGGGTTCCAGCACTCTGGGCTCCACGTCCAAGTCCTCGGCAGCCTCCGAGGGCGGGAGCGCCTCCGAACCCGCCGCGGCGAGCCCCTCCAAGGCCGAGCCCGCGAAGACGGCGGCGCCAGGCAAGACCGCCCAGGCCAGCTAGCCCCAGAGGCCCCCTCCCATGAAGACCCCCCGCTATTTCTGCGAACACTGCGGGGCCGAGGTCAAGGGCAGCGCGAGAATTTGCCCGCATTGCGGACGCTTCTTTTCCTCCGTCAAATGCCCCCGCTGCGGTACTGTCGGCAGGGCCGAGGACTTCCGCGCGGGCTGTCCGGTCTGCGGCTACGCCGACGCGATGAACGCCCCGCCAGAACCCATCAAGCCCCTGCCTCCCGCCGACCCGCCCCTGCCGCTCTGGACCTGGGTGACCGGACTCCTCGTCTTCGTGGTCATCGTCTGGCTCTTCCTGCGCGCTCTCCACTGACCCGAAAAGCCCCCGGCCTTCTCCGAGCCCCCCGGCTGCCTCGCGCGGCCCGTCCTAGAGCGGCGCGGCCTGGTGCGGCAGGTCCGGCGGCGTTTCGAGGAGCTCGGGCTTCGTGACATAGCGCTGGAAGAGGGCCGCGGCGTGGGCGAAGTAGATACCCTCCGAGATGCGCTCGTCCACGGTGGCCTTGAGCCCGATGTGGGTGCGTCGCACGGAGCCGCCATCCGAACCCCGGACCTCTTTCTGGAAAGTCCTCCCGATCACCACGAACATGCTGGCCGTCCCCCACTCGTAGAGGTGGTGGAAGGGCGCGTCGAGGCCCAGGGAGCCGAGGTTCGCGAAGAAGGCCGAGGTGTAGAGGGGATCGGTCCTGATCATGCTCGCCGGCGTCAGGTTGAGGAAATCGAGGACGCGAAGCGCGCCCGAGACGAGGGCCTTGCCGAAGGGCAGGGGGTGGATGAACTCGATGAGCCTGTCATCGGGCCCCGGCTCGTCCCCCTTCGCGAACTCGATGGCCGAGTTGATGCGCTCCAGCGCCTCTTCTATCGTGTCGCTCGGTCCGAAGGCCACCTTCGCCATCGATTCCCTGGCCTCCTCGCTGAGGCGCTTCTTCACCACGAAGGAGAGCGTGATCGTCTTGCGCTGGTAGACGGCGTTGGACCTCACGAAACGGTTGAGGTCGGGCTTTTCGGCGATCGTCCGGGCGGCGGCGGCGAGGATGAGGCCGAAGAGGGTATAGCGGTTCGTGCCCGACTCGGCGTTCTTGCGGTGGACGTAGCGTATCGCGTTCTCCACGTCGAGGTCGCGGGCGAAGTAGACGGCGGAGGCGTTGCGTCCCCGCATCAGGTAGGGCATGAGGGAGTTGAAGGCGGGCAGCCTGAGGCGTCTGCCGTCGGCGCGGTCTTTGAACAGCATGGGGCCCCATCCTAGCAGTGCGGTCAGGGCGGGTAAAGCGAATATAATCCCGCGAAGTCAAGGGGACTTGACTCCGAATCCCGAGCCTTGTATAAATATGCACTTAGGAGGCAATAATATGCAGGCGAATTTCTCGGCCCCTCTTTTCCTCCCGGACCTCGCCCGACGCGTCATGCTTCAAACCAATCATACCAGCCGCCCCCGTCGTCGCTGATCCCCTCCCCACACTTCCCCCAGTCCGATCAACGACACGCAAACCGCATATTCATGCAAGGAGTTCCCATGTACAAGAAGATAGTTCTCGCCTATTCGGGCGGCCTCGATACCACTGTCATCATCCCCTGGCTCAAGGAGCAGGGTGCAGAGGAAGTGATCGCCGTCTGCGGCGATGTCGGCCAGGACTGCGACTGGAAGGGCCTCGAAAAGAAGGCCCTGGCCACCGGCGCCTCGAAGCTCGTGGTCCTCGATCTCAAGAAGGAGTTCGTGGAGGACTACCTCTGGCCCCTCGTGAAGGCGGGCGGCCCCTACGAAAAGAAGTACCTCCTCGGCACCTCCGCCGCCCGCCCCCTCCTCGCCAAGGCCCTGGCCGAGGTCGCGATACGGGAAAAGGCCGACGCCTACGCCCACGGCTGCACGGGGAAGGGGAACGACCAGGTCCGCTTCGAGATCGGCGTCAAGGCCTTCGCCCCCGAGCTCCCCGTGGTGGCGCCCTGGCGGACCTGGGACCTCCGGAGCCGGGACGACGAGATCGCCTATCTCGAAGCCCACGGCATCCCCCTGCCGGCCAAGAAGTCCGATTCGTATTCGCGCGACGACAATCTCTGGCACGTGAGCCACGAGGGCCTCGACCTCGAGGATCCCTGCAACGAGCCGAAGCTCAAGGGCATGCTCAAACTCTGCGTGCCCCCGGCCGAGGCGCCTGCGCAGCCCGAGTATGTCGTGATCGGCTTCGAGCGGGGCCTGCCCATCGCCATCGACGGCAAAGCCTACGGGCCCGTGGAGCTCGTCCACGAACTCAATGTCCTCGGCGGAAAGCACGGCGTCGGCATCCTCGACCTCGTCGAGAACCGGGTCGTCGGGATGAAATCGCGCGGCGTCTACGAGACCCCCGGAGGCACCCTCATCATGGCCGCCCACGACAAGCTCGAGGAGCTCTGCCTCGACCGTGATCTCATCTCCTGGAAGACCCACAACGCCCAGCGCTTCGCCGAGCTCATCTACGAGGGCCAGTGGTTCACTCCCCTCTGCGAGGCCCTCAAGGCCTTCTTCGACTCGACCCAGTCCGTCGTCTCGGGCTCGGTGCGGCTCAAGCTCTGGAAGGGCTCGATCACTGCGGCAGGCGTCGCCTCCCCCGAGTCCCTCTACTCGGCCTCCCTAGCGAGCTTCACGACCGGTCCCCTCTACTCCCACGCGGATTCGGCGGGCTTCATCAACCTGCACGGCCTCCCCACCAAGGTGAGGGCGCGGCTCAAGGCGGCCGCCAAGGCCGCGGGCGTGGACCAGGAGGCCCTCGCCCACAAAGCCGCCCTCGACGGCTCCTGGCCTCCGGCCTGGCTCGAGGAGCCGGGCAGCGGAGCCTCGGGGGACTAAGGCTCCACCGGGGAGGGAAACCTTTCGAGGAAAGGTTTCCCTCCCCGGACCCCACCCTTCCAAAGCGGGTGCCGCCGCGGATTGTGATTCGCGGGACCTGGGCACTATAGTTGGCGGGCGCGGCTCCCCGAGGCGGATCCCTTCCTCCGCCCCGGGGGGCCCGCTTCGAGGAGACCCTATGGCCGAACAATCCAAGCTCTGGGCCGCCGCGCCGGGCCCCGATGGCGCCGCGGGCGCCCCGGCTCTCGATCCCGAGCTCGACCGCTTCATGTCCTCCCTCGCGACGGACTCGCGCCTCCTCGTCGAGGATCTCGAAGGCTCGATCGCCCACGCCGCGATGCTGGGCCGGACGGGGATCATCGACCGCGCGACGGCGGACAGCCTCCAGGGCGGCCTGGCCGCCCTCCTCGCCGAGGCGCGGGCAGGCACTCTCGACATCGACCCCTCGGCGGAAGATGTTCACAGTTATGTGGAAAACGAGCTGACCTCCCGTCTCGGCGACGCGGGGCGCGCCGTCCATGCCGGTCGCAGCCGAAACGACCAGGTGGCCCTCGACCTCCGGCTCTGGCTCCGCCGGGCGAACGCCGCGACGCGGGCCGCCATCCTCGTGGCCCTCGAGGCCGTCCTCGCCCTCGCGCGGGCGAACCTGGACACCGTGATGCCGGGCTACACCCACCTCCAGAGGGCCCAGCCGGTGACCCTCGCCCACCACCTCCTCGCCTGGGCGGCGGCCTTCGAGCGCGACTTCGGGCGCTTCGCCGACGCGGATCGGAGGGCCGACGAGTGCCCCCTCGGGGCCGGAGCCCTCGCGGGGACCAGCCTCCCCATCGACCGCGAGGCGACCGCGCGCGCCCTGGGCTTCTCCCGACCCAGCCGCAACTCGATGGACTCGGTCGGCGACCGCGACGCGGCCGTCGAGTTCTGCGCCGCGGCCGCCACCCTCGCGATGCACCTGTCCCGCTACGGCGAGGAACTCTGTCTCTGGTCGGGGCCGGAGTACGGCTTCATCGAGCTCGGCTCCGCCGTCTCGACGGGCTCGAGCATGATGCCCCAGAAGCGCAACCCCGATCCCGCGGAGCTCGTGCGCGGCAAGTCCGGGCGGGTCCTCGGCGACCTCGTGAATTTGATCACAATGCAGAAGGGTCTGCCCCTGGCCTACGACCGCGACCTCCAGGAGGACAAGGAGGCCGTCTTCGACGCGGCCGATACGGTCCTGGGTTCCCTCGGGGCCTTCGCGATCCTCCTCCGGGGCATCGAGCCTCGGAGAGAGAAGATGCGCGAGGCCGCCCTCGGCGGCTATTCCTGGGCCACCGACGCGGCGGAACTCCTCGTGGCCGAGGGCCTGCCCTTCAGGACGGCCTATGCCGCGGGGAAGCAGCTGGTCGAGGCCTGCCGGAAGGCGGGCGGCGAGTCGGTCGGGGACCTGCCGATAGCCGTCCTCGAGGCCGTGCATCCCGCCTACGCAGCCCTTGGGCCGGCCGCCCTCGCGATCCGGTTCTCGCCCGAGGCCATCGTCGCCGCCCGTGATCTGCCCGGAGGTCCGGCGCCGGCGCGTTGCGCGACCGAGATCGGCCGCCTCGAGGCCTTTGTCGCGGCGGCGAGGGTGGGCCTGGGCGGCACGACCGCGCCGGCGAGCCCTTCCTGAGCCCGCGGAGGCCGCGCACCATGCCGCGGCAGGTTTTCGATTGTGTCGTCCCCGCGGCGGGGGCCTCCTCGCGCATGGGGGCCTGGAAGCCCCTCCTGCCCTGGGGCGGCTCCACGATAATAGAGACAATTGTGAATACTGTGCTGGAGGCGGGACTGCGCCCGATCGTGGTGGCCGGCTTCCGGGGCGGGGAACTCCGCGCCCTGCTCGGGGGGCGGGAAGGCCTCCTCGTCGTCGACAACCCGGACTGGGAGGGGGGCATGGCGGGCTCCCTACTCGCGGGGGCCGGGGAGGTCCGGGGCGAGGCCTTCTTCGTCCTTCCCGCCGACATGCCGGGTGTCGGGGCCGGGATTTTCAGGCTCCTCCTCGCCGCCCGGCTCGAGGGCGCGGCTCGGGACGAAACCCTCTTCGCCTCCTGTCGCGGCCAGCCGGGCCATCCTGTCCTGATCCCGACCGCCCTCCTTCCGGCCTTGGGCGAACTCGAAATCGGACAACGCGCCCGGGACCTCCTCATGGCGCGGCCCCACCGCCTCGTCGAGACGGGGGATCCGGCCGTCCTCGCCGATCTCGACACCGAGGCGGAGTACCGGGCCGCCAGGCCGGGCGCGGGCCCTGGCGGATTCCCCGCCTGAAAGTAAATCACTCCTCCCTCCTCAGTCGCGGGCCACGGGCCAGGGAAAGAACACCGAAGTCCTTCGACGGTACTCGGCATAGGATTCCCCGAAGTCCCGGAGGAGACGCCTCTCCTCGGAGGGTCGAATGACCAGGAGGAGGACGAGGGCGAAGGCGAGGACGCAGACGAGGGCCGCGGGGGAGCCGAGGAAGACGGCGTAGGCGGCGTACAACATGCAGGCTCCGAATTGCATGGGGTTTCTCGAGTAGCGATAGGGGCCGGTGACGACGAGGTTGCGCGTCTTCGGGCTGATCTCGATCCCGGCGAATTCCACCGGCCCTCCCTGGCCCACCGCGTTCTGCGCGACGAGGGACCAGATCGCGAAGACCAGGCCCGGCAGGGCAAGGCAGGCTGTCACCACCAGCCTCGGGGCGAGCTCGGGCAGTAGCCGGAAGCCCAGCACAGGATCGAGCCGCGCCGATACGGTGTAGAGGCCCCAGGGCAGGAGCCCGAGGACGAGACAGCCACCGACCAGGTAACCGAGGATCATCTGGAGCTTTCTCGAGCGCATGGATGCTCCTTCGCGGGATTTTCGCCCGCACTCGACACGACTGCGGCAGGGGCGAGCGCCCCGTGCCTCGCCATCGAGTCCCATGGCCGGAATTCTCGGCCGGATCGGGTGGGCTGTCAATTCGCAGCCGCCATCGTCCCTGTGCCGGCCTTGTGCGCGCTCTCTGGCGGGGGCATACTCCCGCCATGGACTTCGCCTCCCTCGTCATCCCCCGCTTCGCGGACAACCGTCAGACCCGAGGCCGCTCCGAGTTCGAGCGCGACCAGGACCGGATCATCTTCTCCACGGCCTTCAGGCGCCTCAACGACAAGACTCAGGTCTTCCCCGTGCCCGAGAGCTACTTCGTGCACAACCGCCTGACCCACAGCCTCGAGACGAGTGCCGTGGGCCGCTCCCTGGGCAACATCGTCGGCGAGCGGGTGCTCGCGGGCCAGCCCGGCTGGGGCGGCGAGGAGGCCCGGCTCCTCGGCGACCTCGTGAGGGCGGCCTGCCTTGCCCACGACATAGGCAATCCTCCCTTCGGGCACTCGGGCGAGGACGCCATCTCGGCCTTCTTCGCGGGGCGGGATGAGGTCCTCGCGGGCCTCTCTCCCCTCGAGGCCGAGGAGTTCCGGCGCTTCGAGGGCAACGCCCAGGGCCTCAGGGTGATATCGCGCATCTCGCCCGACCTCCGGCTCACGGCCAACACCATCGCGGCCTTCACGAAGTATCCCCGGAGCGCCCTCGTGGAGGGCTGGACCGACCCGGCCGACGAGGGACGCAAGGACATGCGCAAGTACGGGTCCTTCGCCGCCGAGGCGCCGACCCTCGAGCGCATTCTCGAGCTCTTCGGCGCGCGCCGCCTCGCGGCCTCCACGGTCGATGGCTCCTTCGCGATGAGCCGCTTCCCCTTCGCCTATCTCGTCGAGGCGGCCGACGACATCTGCTACCTCATCATCGACCTCGAGGACGCGGTGCGACTCCGCATCGTCCGCCTCGAGGAGGTCGAGCCCCTCATGGAGGCCATCGTCCGGGACAATCCCGAGGCCAGGTCCTCGGGGTCGGGCGTCGAGGCCCGCAAACAGGGCCAGGACGACAGTCAGCGCATGGCCTACTGGCGGGGCAAGGCGATCAACAGCCTCGTCTTCCAGTGCGCGGCCGCCTTCGAGGGCGAGCTCGAGGGTATCCGCGAAGGCAGGTACGCGGGCAGTCTCGTGTCCGGCTTAAGGAGCGCGGGGGCCCTCGAGATGGTGCGACGCCTGTCCATGGCGCGCATCTACAAGGACCGCCCCGTCCTCGAGATCGAGGCGGCCGGCTTCGAGGTTTTGGGCGGCCTCCTGGACATCTTCACCGAAGTCGTCCTCGAGGCGGCGGCCGCCCCCCCCGGGCGCCGGGGCGTGAAGGCGGCGACCATCCTGGAGATCCTGCCGAGCATCGCTCCCCTGCCCGACGAGGGACGCTACGAGATCCTCCGCAGGGTGGTCGACTACGCGGCGGGCATGACCGACTCCTACGCCCTCTCGCTGTTCCGGAAGCTCAAGGGAGTAGCCCTGCCCAGGATGTACTGAGGGGGGGTCGTCCGGCATTTCTTTTGACGGCTCGGCCGGAGAGGGCTATTCTGGTGCGGCGGCCGCGATCGGCCGCGGATCCTCCGGGCAAGGAAGCACCATGGACATCGACAGCAGGGACCGTCCCCTCGGCATAGCGCCGGGCTCGGTCAACGATCTCCGCGAATACGCGAGGCGCAGGCTGCCGCGCCAGTTCTTCGACTACATCGACGGCGGGGCCAACGAGGAATCCACGATGCGGGCCAACGCCGAGGAACTCGCCCGGGTGACCCTCAGGCAGCGGGTCCTCCGCGACGTGTCCGCGCGGAGCACGGCCACGCGGGTCCTCGGCGAGGACTTCGACCTCCCCCTCGTCCTCGCGCCCGTGGGCCTGGCCGGGGCCTATCGGAGGCGCGCGGAGGTGCAGGCCTTCCGTGCCGCCTCAGCTGCCGGCCTGCCCTTCTGCGAATCGACGGTCTCCCTCTGCGGGCTCGAGGAGGTCGCGAAGGCCCTCGAGGCGCCGGGGACCAAGAAGCGTCCCCTCTGGTTCCAGCTCTATGTCATGCGCGACCGGGGCTACACCGCGGACCTCCTTTCGCGCGCGCGAGCGGTCGGCGCCAGCGTCCTCGTCCTCACGGTGGATCTCGCCGTGGTCGGGGCCCGCTACCGCGACGAGCGCAACGGACTTTCGGGCAAGGTTCCCCCCCTCGGCATGTTGAAGCGGGGTTGGGATCTCGCGAGCCATATTCCCTGGCTCTTCGACGTCGCCCTCGGCGGTCGGCCCCTCACCTTCGGCAATCTCGAGAAGGCCGTGCCCGGAGCCTCCGATCCGACAGCCTTCAAGTCCTGGGTCGACTCCCAGTTCGACCCCAGCGTCACATGGGAAGATCTCGCCTGGGTGCGCGAGCGCTGGCCCGGCAAGATCCTCCTCAAGGGTATCCTCGATCCCGAGGACGCTCGCGAGGCCGCCAAGCGCGGGGTCGACGGCATCGTGGTGTCGAACCACGGCGGGCGTCAGCTCGACTCGGCCCCCGCGACGGCCCTCGCCCTCCCGCCCATCGCCGAGGCCGTGGGCGACAGGCTCGAGGTCCTCGTCGACGGCGGGGTGAGGAGCGGCATCGACATCGCGAAGTATCTCGCCCTCGGGGCCAAGGCCTGCATGATCGGCCGACCCTGGGCCTGGGCCGTGGCCGCGGGAGGGGAGAAGGGCGTCGCGAAGATGCTCGGTCTCCTCAAGTCCGAGCTCGAGGTGGCCATGGGCCTCCTCGGCGTGAACAAGATCTCCGAGATCGACGGCTCGGCCCTCGCCGGGCGCGGGCGCTGAGCGGGGCTCGCCCCGGGCAAGAACATGGAGGAAACGCGATGAAAAAGACCGGCGCCTGGCTCGTCCGACATGCCCTCGAGGCCCTTCCGGTCTCCCACACCTTCGGGATCCCGGGGATGCAGAACACGGCCATCTACGACGAGCTCGATTCCTCGCCGCGCATCAGGCCCCTCCTCGTCACGCACGAGGGGGGCGCCTCCTTCGCCGCCGACGGCCTTTCCCGCTCCAGCGACCGCGTGGGGGTCTGCCTCCTCGTGCCGGGCGCGGGCATCTCCAACGCGATGAGCGGCATCTGCGAGGCCCTCGTGGACGGGGTGCCCCTCCTCGTGCTGGCCGGCGCGCCCCGTCTCGACTCGGGGAAATCCTATCAATTGCACCAAATTGACACGCGCAAGCTGGTCGCCGGCGCCGTCAAGGGCTCCTGGCATCCGGCGAGCCACGCCGAGATCGTGCCGGCCATCTTCGAGGCCTTCCGCCTCGCCACCTCGGGCTGCCCGGGCCCGGTCCTCGTCGAGATCCCCGCCGAGCTCCAGCTCTTCGAGGGAGAGGTCGGCGACCTGCCCGCCTTCGTCCCGGCCGTCCCCCGTGCCCCCGAGGCAGCCCTCATAGCCAAGGCCGTCGCGCTGCTGAAGAGCGCGAAGCGGCCCGGGATCTTCGCGGGCTGGGGCTGCCGGGACGCTGCCGACTCGCTCAGGCGGGTCGCCGAGCTCCTCGAGGCTCCGGTCTCCCTCACGATGCAGGGCTACGGGGTCTTTGAGGGGACCCATCCCCTCCACGCCGGCTTCGGCTTCGGTCCCTCGGCCGTGCCCGCGGCCCGGAAGGCCTTCGAGGGCTGCGACTGCCTCCTCGCGGTGGGCACGCGCTTTTCCGAGGTCGGCACCGGGAGCTTCGGCCTGCCCGTGCCGGCCGACCTCATCCACATCGATGCCGACGCCTCCGTCTTCGACAAGAACTACAAGTCTTCCCTGGCCATCGAGGCCGACGCGGGCCTGGCCCTCGAGGCCCTCGCCTCGGCCCTAAAGGCCGCCGGGGTGTCGAGATCGCCCGACACGAGCCTCCGCGCGGGCATCGCCGAAGGCAAGGCCGCCTACCATCGCTCCTGGCTCGAGCGGAAGCACGACGGCGTGAATCCCGCCCGTTTCCTCAGGACCCTCTCCGAGGCCCTCGGCGAGGAGGGCTGGCTCGTCACCGACATCGGCAATCACGCCTTCCTCGTGGCCGAGCACTACGTGGCGAGGCGGGCTGGCAGGATCGTCGCGCCCTGCGACTTCAACTGCATGGGCTACGCGGTCCCGGCGGCCATCGGAGTCAAGCTCGCCAATCCGGGAGTTCCGGTCGCGGCCGTGGTCGGGGACGGCGCCTTCCTGATGACGGGCAACGAGATGCTGACGGCCAGGGCCAACGGCCTCGGTATCGTGTACTGTCTATTCCACGACGGGGAGCTTGCGCAGATATCCCAGGCCCAGGTCCTTCCCTACAACCGCAAGACCTGCACCGTCCTGCCCGACTTCGACGCCTCGGGGATAGCCCTGGCGACCGGGGCGGCCTACATCGAGCTCGTCGACGACGCGGCCATCGAGATCGCCCTCGGCGAGGCCCTCGCGGTGGCGGAGGGCGGGCGCCCGGTGGTCCTGGACATCAGGATGGACTATTCGAAAAAGACCAATTACACCAAAGGTGTGGTGTCGACCAACCTGGCGCGCTTCCCGACGAAGGCCAAGGTCTCGATGATCGCCAAGGCCCTGGTCCGTCGCCTGCCCTTCGGGGCCAGGACTCCCGTCAAGGGCGGCTGAGCCGACAGGGCCGCCACCCGGAGTTTTTCCGGGTGGCGGCGTCCCGCGGCCGGCGCCTACAGGGCGAAGCGCCCCTTCCTGATGACAGGAACCTCGCCTCCCGCCTTCGTCCTCCCCGTCACGTCGATCTCGTCCGAGCCGATCATGAGGTCCTCGTGCCCGAGGGACTCGTTGTAGCCCGCTGCCTCGCGGGCGGCCGCGTCCATTTCGGCGGCGCCCTCGAAGCAGGCCGCGATGCCATGGCCCAGGGCGATGTGGCAGGCCGCGTTCTCGTCGAGGAGGGTGTTGCGGAAAAGCCGCCCCGAGCGCCAGATGGGCGAGGAGCAGTCGACGAGGGCCACCTCGCCGAGACGGCGGGTGCCGAGATCCTTGGCCAGGTAGCGTTCGAGGGCATCGCCGTTCCGCTTCGCTCCGCTGGCGACGACCACCCCGCCCTTGAACTCGAGCCAGGCTCCCTCGACGAGAAGGTCCATCACCATCACGGGACGGGTGCAGGCCACCCGGCCCTCCGTGCGGCGGAAGTCGGGAGTCGTGAAGATCTCCTCGGTGGGGATGTTGGCGGTGAACTCGCGGCCGCCCGGAGCCTTCATGTTGCCGCCCATCCAGGAGGCGGCGGGCGAGAGGCCCACGACCAGGTCGGTGCCGGGACCGCTGAAGTGGAGGCTGCCCAGGTCCAGGGCCTCGAGCTTCTCCGCCCGCCTCGAGAGCGAGTCGAAGTGGGCGAGGACCCCGGCCTCCGAGGCTCCGTCCATGCGCATGGCCTCGAGGAGGAGGGGCCAGAGCTCCTCGCCCTTCGCCTCGGGCGAGCCCGTCACGAGGCGGGCCCAGGCGTCGGTGGGGTAGGGGACGATGCACCAGGGCACCGAGAAGGTCATCATGAGTTCGGAATAGGCCTTCGAGGCCCGCTGCGAGGCCGAGGTTATGCGATCGAGGCGGCCGACGTCGGCGCCCTCGAGCATGGCCGGATCCTCGTCGCCGTGGACGACGAGGCGGGTCCAGCGCTCGGAGGCGAGGTTCTCGTTGAAGCCCCGAAGGAGGGCCGGCACCTCGTCCAGTCCCTCCTCGGGCGCCAGATCGACGCGCTGTCGGAAAGCCACTTCGTCGCGGTAGCGGAGGTGCACGAATTTCGCGCCGCGCTTCCAGCACTCGGAGGCCGCCGCCAGCATGAGGTCGCGATGGATCACCGATCCATCGATGATGACCAAGTCGCCAGCGCGGGTCCGGAGGCCCGCGCCGACCGCCACCTTGGCCACCGCGCTGACGATGGCACTTCGGTCCATGGTCGCCATGTCAGTCGACGACGCGCTTCTTGGCGCCCTCGAGGAGGCGGAGGAGGGTCCCGGCGGGATCCTTCTTCTTCCCGAGAAGGATCATCGCCGCGATGATGTAGGGCTTGTAGCCGGCCTCGCGGTAGGTGTCGTCGCGGTAGCGGTCGAAGACGCTCGCTGCCACCTCGCCCTGCTTGCAGGAGACATCGGTGATGTCGGCGGGGAGACAGTGCATGTAGAGGGCCTTCCCACCCTTGGTGAGCTTCATCTTGGCCTCGTCGCACTCCCAGTTCGTGAACTTGGCGTTGTTCGCGAGACAGGCCTTCTCGAGCTCCTTGAGTCCGGCCTGGTTCCCCTCGTGGAGGAGGGGCACGCGCTTCTGCATGACGTCGTAGGGGGCCCAGCTCTTGGGGTAGACGATGTCGGCGCCCGCGAAGGCCTCTTCCATCGAGTTGACGTGCTGGAAGGAGCCGCCGGATTCCTTGGCCTGCTTCTTCGAGAGGGAGACAACGTCGGGGATGAGGTCGTAGCCCTCGGGGTGGGCCAGGGAGATGTCCATGCCGAAGCGGCTCGCGAGCCCGATGATGCCCTGGGGCACCGAGAGAGGCTTGCCATAACTAGGACTATAGGCCCAGGTCATGGCGATCTTCTTGCCCTTGAGCTGTGCGAGGCCGCCGAAGTGGTGGGCCAGGTGGAGGATGTCGGCCATGGCTTGAGTGGGGTGGTCGATGTCGGACTGGAGGTTGACGACCGTGGGCCTGCTCGGGAGCACGCCGGCCGCCACCGCCTCGTCGAGGGACTTCCCGACCTCGCGCTGGTAGGTATCGCCCTCGCCGAGGTACATGTCGTCGCGGATGCCGATGGCCTCGGTGAGGAAGGAGATCATCGTGGCGGTCTCCCGCACGGTCTCGCCGTGGGCGATCTGGCTCTTCCCCTCGTCGAGGTCCTGGACGTAGAGGCCGAGGAGATCGCAGGCCGAGGCGTAGGAAAAGCGCGTGCGCGTGGAATTGTCGCGGAAGTTCGAGACGGCGATTCCCGAATCCCAGATCTTGGGACTTATGTTGGAATCGCGCAAGGCGCGGAGGATGTCGGCGACGAGGAAGGTCGCCTCGAGCTCGTCGCGGCTCTTCTCCCAGGTGAGGAGGAAGTCCTTGCCCTGCATTCCTGTCTTCTTGCCCGAAAGCTCTCCGATCAGCTTCTTGATTCCGTTCGTGTCCATGATTCGATCCTCCTGGATTCCTGGTGGGGTGTCAAAGTTTCCCGAGGGCGCGGAGCACCCGCTCGGGCGTGAAGGGCCATTCCCGGAGCCAGGCCCCGGTGGCGTCGTGGATGGCGATGGCGATGGCGGGAGCCGCGCCGTTGACCGAGATCTCGGAGACGCTCTTTGCGCCGAAGGGTCCGACCTCGTCCTCGACCGGCACGAGCTCGACGTGGAAGTCGGCGGGCAGGTCGAGGATCGAAGGGATCTTGTAGTCGAGGAAGCGCGGGTTCAGGCACCTCCCCTTGTCGTCGTAGAGGAGCTCCTCGTAGAGGGTATGGCCGATGGCCTTGAGGGCCCCGCCGAGGATCTGGCCCTTGGCGAGGGCGGGATTGATCGGCGTGCCGCAGTCCTGGTAGACGTGGAAGCGCCTCACCTTCACCTCGCCGGTATGGACGTTGACAGCCACCTCGGCGAAATGGGCCCCGTAGGGGAAGGCCGCGTGGAGGGTCTTGAAGGTACCGAAGCCTGAGAGCTCGCCGAAGCCCTCGCCTTGGTCGGCGCGATGCGCGATCTCGGAGAGGCGGAGCTCGCCCTTCTTCCCCACCACCTTTCCGCGGTGGGCGAGGCGGAGATCAGAGGCCGGTTCGCCGAGGATGCCGGCCGCGGCTTCGAGGATCTTCCCCCGAAGGTCCTCCGCGGCGCGGAGGGCTGCGTTGCCCGAGAAGAAGGTGCCCGAGGAGGCGTAGGCGCCCTTGTCGAAGGGCGTGATGTCGGTGTCGCCGGAAACGACGGAGACGTCCTCGAGCTCGAGGCCGAGGGTCTCGGCGGCGGCCTTGGCCGTCACCGTGTCGAGGCCCGTTCCGAGGTCGGCCCCGCCCGAGAGGAGAAGGACGGTGCCGTCGGAGAGAAGCCTGACTTCGGCGTTCGCCGCGTCGAGCCCCGGGAGCCCCGAGCCCTGCTGGACGATCACCCCCCCCTGCCCGACCTTCCAGTCTTCTAGGCTTTTCTCCCCTTCCTTGTTTCCCTCGATGGTCCGGTTACTTTGTGCCTTCTCTTCCCTCAGTGCTTTTGCGCGAAATTCTTCTCTATTATCCCAATTGAACGCTTTCTTCCCCCGCTCCAGCATCTCCCCGAGTCCGCACTCCCCGAGATCCACCGCCGCCCCTTCCCGGCCCTCGCCGAGGGACTTGAGAATCTCGATGCGGGTGCCCGAGCGCACGCGGTTCTTCTCGAGCATCTCGAGCTGGTCGATTCCGAGTTCGGCGGCGAGCTCCGCGAGGCAGGCCTGGACGGCGAAGGAGCCCTTGGGCGCCCCGTAGCCCTGATAGGCCCCGGCCACGGAGAGGTTGGTGTACCAGGAATCGACGGTGAAGCCGGCGTTGGGGCAGATGAGAAGGGGCAGGCTCTTGGACACGGCGTTCATCGGCACGGTGAGGGCGTGCTGGCCGTAGGGCCCCGTGTCGGCGTCCACGTGCATGTCGATGGCGGTGAGGGTCCCGTCGCGTTTCGCCCCCATTTTCACAGTTATGTCCATCGCGTGGCGGGTTCGCGACGAGGTGAACTCCTCCTCGCGGCTCAGGCGGTAGAAGACCGACTTCCCCGTCGTCCAGGCGAGGTAGCCGGCGAGATCCTCGACGACGATGTCCTGCTTGGCGCCGAAGCCCCCGCCGACCCTCTCCTTGATGACGCGGACCTTGTTCTCGGGTATGCCGATGACGCGCGAGACGATGCGCCTGACGTGCCAGGGCACCTGGGTCGAGGCATGGAGGACGAGGCGACCCCCGTCCATCCTGGCGTAGACGACATGGGGTTCCATGGGCGTGCACTGGACGCGGTTGCCCCGGTAGCGCCGCTCGATGACGAGATCGGCCTCCTTGAAGCCGGTCGCGACGTCGCCGATGCCCCCGTGGGCGCGGGCCGCGAGGTTCCGGTGGGGCTCGGCGTGGAGGGGGAACTGGTAGACGATGGGATCGTCCCTCCCGTCTCCCTTCGTGGAGGACCCTGCCGGCGCCTCTCCGGCGACATAACTCACCTCTCCCGAGTGGACGAGGGGGGCTCCGGCGGCCTTGGCCTCGGCGATGGAGAGGACGGGCTTCAGGACTTCGTAGGTGACTTTGATTTCGCGCAACGCGGCCTCGGCCTGGACCCTGGTCTCGGCGAGGACGGCGGCCACGCGGTCGCCGACATAGCGGACCTTGCGCGGGAACATGCGTTGGTCGTGGGGCGAGGGCTCGGGAAAACCTTGGCCCGCCGTCGTGTAGACCTTGTCGGGGCAGTTGAAGGCGTGGAGGACGGTGACGACGCCGGGCATGGCGAGGGCGGCCGAGTCGTCCACCGATTTCACGAAGGCGTGGGCGTGGGGGCTCCCGAGGACGAGGAGGTGGCAGGCTCCCGTCTCGACCCGGTCCTCGACGAAGGCGCGCTCGCCGCGGGCCAAGGCCGCCGCGTCGATCTTGCGCCGGTCCTTGCCCACATGCCTGAGTTCCGGCCTGAATTCGGGCCCGGCCGCCTCGGCGTAGCCCGGGTCCCGGAGGCGCTTCGAGGCGATGCGGGCCGCGGCGAGGAACTGCTCGTAGCCCGTGCAGCGGCAGAGGGTGCCCGAGAGGGCGTCCTTCACCTCGGCCTCGCTAGGCTCGGGGCTGCGGCCGAGGAGCTCGCGGAGGGCGAGGACGACGGCGGGTGTGCAGTAGCCGCACTGGACGCAGGCCGCGTCGATGAGGGCTCCCTGCACGATCTCGATGATCGGGTCGTGGGGCTTGCCTGTGCCGCCGGGTTCGACGGCGACGATCGTCTTCCCCTCGGCCTCGGCGGCCAGGACCAGGCAGGAATTCACGAGCCTCCCGTCGATAAGGACGGCGCAGAGGCCGCAGGAGCCTTCGCCGTCGCAGCCGTTCCGCACCGAGACGAGTCCCTGTCGCCTGAGGAGATCGCGGAGGCTCTCGCCCTCGCCGGCTTCCCAGGTCTTCTTCTTTCCGTTCAGGGTCAGGTTGAGGATCATGCGCGGGCCTCCGTCGACTTCGCCGGGAAGACCAGGGGCGCTGCCTCGAGGAGGGCCTCGGAGACGAGGCCGGCCATGCGGAGGCGCTTGAAATCGGCGCTGCCGCGCTGGTCCGAGATGGGAGAGAGCCGAGGCGCGACCAGGGCTTCGATGGCCTCGCGTCCGGGCAGGGCCTTGCCTTCGAAGAGGGCCTCGAGGGCGGGGAAGCGACGGGCATGGGCTCCCATGCCGCCGAGGACGAGGGTGAGGCCCCTCACTCGGCCGCCCTCGAGGCGATAGGAGGCCGCGGCCGAGAGGACCGAAAGATCGCAGGAGACCCTCGCCCAGCGGGCGTAGCCCCCCAGGAGGGAAGAGGGCGCGGCTATGTCGATGGAGGCGATGAGGGGGCGGCCCCCGCTTCCGGCTTCGAGGGCGAGCCAGTCCCCGAGGGACAGACTCCGGCCGTCGAGGAGGAGGAGCCTCGCGTCGAGGCAGAGAAGGGGAGGGATGAGGCTCGAGCAGGACTTGTCCGCGCCGAGATTGCCGCCGAGGGTCGCGCGGTTCCTCACGTTGCGCGTCGCCATGCCCGCGGCCGCGCGCCGGAGGAGCTCGGGGACGAGGGGCGAGTCGAGGAGGTCCTGGAAACTCGCCCCCGCGCCGAGGTGCAGGCCTGCATCGGCTGCGGTCGTGATCGCTGTGTCCAGAAACCCCGCGAGGGCGACGGCCACGAAGGGCCGGTCCCTGAATTCCGCGGAGAGGAGCTGGGTGCCTCCGGCCAGGGCGAGGGCCCCGGGTTCGGAGCGGAGAAGGGCGAGGGCCTCGGCCCCGTCGCGGGGCCTCAACAACTTGGTCACCATGTGGACACCTTGAAGGACCTCCTCAGGCGGAGAGTCCTGCCTTTTCGTAGAGTCGCGCGGCGACGCGGTTCGCGTCGTCGGCCAGTTTCCGCTCGTCGACGCCGAGCACGCGCCCGCCCTCGACGACGATCTTTCCATTTACGATGACCATTTCGGCGCGGTGGTCGTAGCCGCAGAAGAGGAGGGCCGCCGAGGGATCCGAGAGGGAGCCCGCGTAGGCGGGCCCGTCGACGCGCCAGAGGGCGAGGTCCGCGAGGGCTCCGGCCTCGATGCGGCCTCCGTCCTCCCAGCCCAGCATCGCCGCCCCGCTCTCGGTGGCCAGCCTCCATGCCTCCTTCGCGGTGAGGCCGGCCGAGCCGTAGCGCACGCGCTGGAGGAGCAGGGCCTGGCGGGCCTCGCCGAGCATGTCGGAGCTGTCGTTCGAGGCCGAGCCGTCGACGGCCAGGCCGACGGGGATGCCGCGGTCGATCATCTCGCGGACCCTCGCGATGCCCGAGCCGAGGCGCATGTTGGAGGAGGGGCAGTGCGCCACGCCGGTCTTGGTGCGCGCGAGCAGGTCGAGTTCGGAGTCGTCGAAGAAGATGCCGTGGGCGTACCAGACGTCCTTTCCGACGAAGTCGCAGTCCTCCATGAGACGCAGGGGGCGGCGCCCGTAGACCTCGACGCAGAAGTCATTCTCGTCGGCGGTCTCGGCCAGGTGGGTGTGGAGCCTGACGCCGTAGCGGCGGGCCAGGGCGGCCGACTTCCTCATGAGCTCCTCGCTCACGGAGAAGGGGCTGCAGGGGGCCAGGGCGACGCGCCGCATCGAGTCGGGGGCGGCGTCGTGGAAGCGCCTGATCGTCTCCTCGGAGTGTCCGAGGATGAGGTCCTCGTCCTGGACGACCGAGTCCGGGGGCAGGCCCCCGTCCTTCTTCGAGCGCGACATCGAGCCGCGGGTGGGCGCGAAGCGGATGCCGAGGCCGGAGGCCGCCTCGAACTGGATGGAGGGCAGGTCCGAGGCGAAGGTGTCGGGGTAGAGGTAGTGGTGGTCGGTCGTGGTCGTGCAACCTGTCCTCAAGAGTTCCGACATCGCGAGGAGGCTCGAGACGCGCACGGCCTCCTCGTCGATGCCCTTCCAGACCCCGTAGAGGTAGACCAGCCAGTCGAAGAGCTTGGCGTCCTGGACGGCGGGGAGGTTCCGCGTGAGGGTCTGGTAGAAATGGTGATGGGTGTTGACGAGGCCGGGAGCCACGACCATCTGGGAGGCATCGACGACCGTCGCGTCCTCGGGGGCCACGATGTCCTTCGCGATGCGCGTTATGCGACATCCATCGATGAGCAGGTCCGTGTCCCGAAGGTCCGGCCCGGCATGGTTCACGACGCGGAGGCATTGCCTGAGGAGGATCATGCCTTACCTCGTGGCCTCGGCGTTGAAGTCCCTGATCAGGGCGTCGAGGGCCCCGACCTGGGCTCGCAGGCCGCCCCAGTATGCGCGGTGGTCGTCCCACTGGGCGCGCAGCTCCGCGACGTCCTTTCCGAGCTGCTCGATCCAGGTGAAGTACTTGAGCTGGTGGATGCGCCGCTTCCCGACCTGGTCGAGTTCGAGCACATGGTCCACGTCGAGGCTGTGCAGGCGCTCGAGGTCGCGGTCGGACTGCCTCTGGTCGTAGGCCCCGCGCTCCCTGTTCATCTCCTCGAGGCGGCTCCCGTACATGGCCATGGAGTCGGTGAACATGGTGAAGACCACGTCGTGCTCGCCGAGTTCGTAGTGCTTGGCGAACTTGATGGCGGCCGCCAGGTTGCCGGCGCCGGAGATGCCGAGCCACTCGAGGCGCTCGAGCGTCGCGGAGGGAACGCCCGCCTCGGCGAGGCGGGCTCTGCCGGCCTTCTCGTTGAAGAGGCGGATCATGCGCACGGGCACCTCGTCGTCGACGGCGATGACTGCGTCGGTGTCGCGGAGATTGTGGATCCAGGGAATGTGCTTGTCGCCGATGCCCTCGATGCGGTGCTCGCCGAAGCCGTTCTCGTAGAGGGTCGGGCACTGGAGGGCCTCGGCCACGCCCACGCGGGCGCCGGGGAAGGTGTCGCGGAGGTAGGAGCCCGAGCCCAGGGTGCCGGCCGAACCCGAGGAGAGGACGGCTCCGGCCACGACGTCGCCTGAGCGCGCGATGGCCTTGAAGACCTCGGCCATGGCGGGGCCCGTGACCGCGTAGTGCCAGAGATGGTTGGGGAGCTGGTCGAACTGGTTGAAGATCACGCACTCGGGCCGGGTGCGCTCGATCTCGACGCAGGCGTCGAAGATCTCCTTGACGTTGGACTCGGTGCCGGGGGTCGCGATCACTTCCTCGGCCATGGTCTTGAGCCACTCGAAGCGCTCGCGGCTCATTCCGGCGGGGAGGATGGCCACCGAAGGACAGGCGAGGAGGCGGGAGATGTAGGCGCCGCCGCGGCAGTAGTTGCCCGTACTCGGCCACACCGCCTTCTTCGTCGTGGGGTCGAAGCGCCCCGTGACGAGCTCGGGGAGGAGGCAGGAGAGGGCGGCGCCGACCTTGTGGGCCCCCGTGGGGAACCACTTGCCCGAGAGCCCCACGATGCGCGCCTTCGTGCCCGTGATGGCGGAGGGAATTTCGACATAATTGACCCCTCCGAAACCACCGCCCTTCTCTACGGGCTCGTTGTGCCAGTTGACGCGGAAGAGGTTGCGCTTGTTGGTCTCCCAGAGCCCGACACTCTTGAGTTCGGTCTTGATCTCGGCGGGGATCTTGGCGGGATCGCGCATCTGCTCGTAGGTGGGGAGGACGATGCCCTCGCGCTTGCAGCGCTCGATGTTCCGCTTCCTGCCCTTCTCGTCTATCTTGAGGTCGATCATGTGCTGCTCCTTAAGCTGCTTGTGTCCGGCGCCGGGGCATCCCGGGACGGCTGATGCTCAATAGTCCGCTCCGACGGCCCGTGCCGCGTTCCTGATGTCCTTGAGGCCCGAGCCTGTGAGGAGGACGGCCACGCGCGCCTTCGTCCCCAGCTCCATTTTCATCTTGATGAGGCCGGCCAGGGCCGTGGCCGAGGAGGGCTCGGCGAAGAAGCCGGCGAAGGAGGAGCCCAGGCGCTGGGCCTCGAGGATCTCCCCGTCGTCGACGGTGACCGCCCTGCCTCCGTACTTCCGCAGCTTCCCGAGGAGGAAGGGGCCGTTTCGCGGAGCGTCCACGGCTATGGAATCGGCGAGGGTCGAGGAGGGGACGGCTCCCGAGAAGGGAGCCCCCGTTCCCGGCTTCCGGGCCAGCTCCCGCGCGATCGCCATCGAGCCTTCGGCCTGAGCGGCCCAGAACATCGGTATTGTATGGATTTCGCCCATCGCGAGGAGATCCTCGAAGCCGCGGATGACGCCGGCGAGGATGACCCCGTCCCCGGTGGGGACGAAGACATGCTCGATCGGGCCCTCGCCCCGCGAGGCGAGGTCGCGGGCGATTTCGAAAGACACCGTCTTCTTCCCCTCGATGGTGAGGGGGTTGTAGGCGGTGTTCCGCGAGAGAGTGCCCGTCCGCTCCGAGTACTCGAGGGAGGTGTCGAAGGCGAGGTCGTAGGTGCCGTCGATCTCCACGAGATCGGCCCCGTACTGGAGGACCTGGACGCGCTTGGCGATGGGGGCCGTCTTAGGCACGAAGACCTTCACCTTGATGCCCGCGGCCGCCCCGACGCAGGCCATGCTCGAGGCGGCGTTGCCCGTCGAGGCCAGGGCGATCTCCTTGATTCCGTGCTTGCGCGCGAAGGCCGCCACGAGGAAGCTCGCGCGGTCCTTGAAGGAGCCCGAGGGCTCCCGGGCGTCGTCCTTGAGATAGAGGCCGGAAAGCCCCAGTTTTTCGCGGAGGCGGTCCGGGCGCCACAGCGGCGTGTTTCCCACCGGGATGGGAGGGAACCACTCGGCCTCGACGGGAAGAGGCAGGCTACCCTTGGCTGGGGTCGACTCGGGGACGCACTCGAGCACACCCTCGAGGGGCTTCCCCGGCGCGTTGGACTTCGAGCAGGGGTCGCAGAGATAGCGACCAGGCTCGATCGCATAACTCGCCCCGCAGGCCGGGCAGCGGTAGCCGAACCTCACTTCACCGCCTCGAGCGAATAGGGGAGGGCCGCGTAGAAGGCGGCGCACTTCTCGAGGTCGTCGACGCGATTGATCTCGTTGGGGGCGTGGGCCTGGTTCTCGTCGCCGGGCCCGAAGCCGATGGAGGGGATCTGGTGGCGGCCGCAGACAGCCACCGCGTTGGTCGAGAAGGTCCACTTGTCGACGACGGGGTCGCTGCCGTAGAGGCCCTTGTAGGCGGTCACGCCCGAACGCACGAGGTGGTGGTCGGCCGGGATCTTCCAGGTCGGGAAGTAGAGTTCCTGCTTGTAGAGCTTGCCCGTGTAGGCGGGCTGGGTGTACTCGGGCATCTGCACGGTGAACTCGTCGACGCCGGCCTCGCGGAGCTTCTTCTCGACCTGGGAGATGGCGAGCTTGTCCGTCTCGCCCCAGGTCAGGCGCCTGTCGCAGTAGAGCATGGCCTGGTCGGGCACCGCGCACTGCGAGGGTCCCTGGACCTTGATCTGCGACACGACGATGGTGCCCTTGCCGAGGAAGTTGTCGTCGTCGGGCTTGAGCTCGGTGTTGAGGGCCTCGAGGGCCAGGGCGGCCCGGGCCGCCTTGTAGCCGGCGTTGGAGCCCCGCTCGGGGGCCGAGCCGTGGGCGGAGACGCCGCGGATGTCGATCTGGATCTCCATGCGACCGCGGTGGCCGCGGTAGAGGCGGCAGCTCGTCGGCTCGGTGGAGACGAAGAGGTCGGGGACGAACTTCTCCTCCTCGATGAGGTGCTTCCAGCAGAGGCCGTCGCAGTCCTCTTCGATCACGGTGAAGGCGAACCAGACCGTGTAGTCGCCCGCGTAGGCGAGTTCCTTGAGGATGCCCGCGGCGGCGATCATCGAGGCCGCGCCGCCGAGCTGGTCGGAGGCCCCCCGTCCGTAGACGAGCCCGCCCTCGATGTCGCCCGAGTGGGGGTTCCGCTTCCAGCGCGCCGGGTCGCCGACGCCGACCGTGTCGATGTGCGCGTCGAAGACCAGCTTCTTCTTCCCCTTCCCGACGCGCCCGAGGAGGGAGCCGAGACCGTCGACGCGGAGGTCCTCCATGCCGACCTCCTCGCAGAGCTTCCGGATCACGGCGATCCGCTCCTTCTCGGTGCAGGAGAATCCCGGCACCTTTATCATCGCGCTCAGGTACTCGGCCGTCCTGTCGCGCCGGGCCTTGGCCGCGGCGAGGATCCTCTCGTTGGTGTTCATCGTTTCCCCTCTTCCATGCGTTTCCAGAGCCTGCCGGCCTGTGTGCGGGCCTCGGCGGCCAGTCGCTCCGCGTCGAAGCGCGGCTCGCGGTCTTCAACTATGAAATCGCCGCCGACCATCACCGAGCGCACCGAGCGCGAAGAGAGGCCGAAGGCGAGATGTCCGGCGAGGTTGTCGCCCTCGAGGGGCGTCGGGCTCGCGTAGTCCCAGAGGACGAGATCGGCGCGGGCTCCCGCCTCGACCCGGCCGAAGCGGCCGCCGAGGTAGGTCTCCATGAGGCGATTGCCGCGATCGAGGGCCCGGAGGAATTCGCCCGGCCACCAGGGGCCGCCGGACTCTCGGTGACGGAAGACCGCGAATTTGAATTCCTCGAGCATGTCGGCGCCCATGCCGTCCGTGCCGAGGACGACCCGTTCGTGGCGGTGGAGGAGGGTGTTGTAGCCGACGCCGTTGTTCATGTTGCTGCGCGCGTTGTGCGCGAGATAGGAACCCCGCGCGTTCATGAGCTCCACCTCGGATTCCGTGAGCCAGAGCCCGTGTCCGATGACCGTCTTCGGCCCGAGACAGCCCGCCCCGTCCATGCGCGCTACGAGATCGGCGCCGAAGCGGTGCCGCGAATCGACGGCGTCGTAGCGGTCCTCGGCGAGGTGGATGTGGAGGCCGCGGCCGCTTTTCTTGACCGCGTCGCCGAGGGCGGAAAGGGTCTCCTCGCCGACCGTGAAGCCCGCGTGGGCGCCGATCATCGCGTCGACGCGGCTCTCCTTACCGTTCTTTCTAATGCTGTCTACCTCGGCGGCGAAGCGGAGGTTCTCGCGCACGCCCGCGCGGGCGCCCTCGAGGCCGTTGCGGTCCGTGGTCTCGTAGCAGAGAAGGCCGCGGAGGCCGATTTTCTCGTAGGCTTCGGCGATCACCGAGAGGGAGCCGTCGATGCAGGCGGGGCCCGCGTGGTGGTCGACCAGGCTCGTGACGCCGCACATCGCGGCGTCAGCGAGGCCGGCCAGGGCGCTCGCTTCGAGGATGGGCAGGTCGATGGCCCGGTCGAGGCGCCACCAGAGGTGGTCGAGGATCTGCGCGAAGTCCTTCGAGGGCTCGATGTTCACCATGAGGCCGCGGGCCAGGGCCGAATACAGATGCGTGTGGGCGCAGACAAGGCCGGGGGAGAGATAGGCGCCCTCGCCCTCGGTCCTTACGACGCGGGCTCCCGGGTGTCTTGCCGCCAGTCCCTTGCCGATCTCCAGCACCTTTCCGGCCTCGGCCTCGCCGCTCCCGGCCACCGCGACGTCGAGGGGCTCGGAAACGGCAGGTTGCGCGAAATCGATGACGCGGACCTTCTCGAAGACGGTCATACGATGCCTCCGAGGAGGTAGGAATGGTCGCGGAGGACGCGGCGAGCGAGGTCGATCATGCGAGCGTCGTCGGCGGCGCTGGCGAGGCCGAAGGCGTACCAGGCGTCGAAGGCGAGCTCCCGGGTCTCGCCCTTCGGCCGCGCACGCCACACGAGGCGCCAGGCCGGGGCGGCGGGAGTGCCGCCCTCCGCCTGGAAGGCGAAGCCGGCGTTGGTCGAGGCCGCGAGGGAGACCACGTCGGAGAAGAGGGTGGGCTTGCCGTTCCAGGGTTCGCCCTGCCAGGGGCAGAAGGAACCGCAGTTGCCGCACTCGTTGCAGAGGGAGTCGAGGTGGAGGATCTGGTCGCAGGGCTCGCCCCTCGAGGCCGGCACGACGAAGTAGGCCCGGTTGGGGCAGACCTCGACGCAGCGCCGGCAGGAGGAGTCGCAGGCGAGGCAGCGTTCGGCCTCGCGGGAGAGGAAGCCCGGGTCGCTGGCCTGGAGAGGCGCAAGCAGGACGCCGCGAGAGGCGAGGGCGATCGGATCGGGCGGCGGTGGCGCATAACTCGTCACCTGGTAGGCGATGCCGGCCGCGTCCATGATGGCGCGGGCCGCCTTCCGGCCGTCGGCCTCCGCCGCGATGATCGAGGCCGGCCCGCGGAGGGCGTCGCCGGCGACATACACGGAGGGATGTCCCGCCGCCCCGGTCGCGGGATCGGCCAGGGGCTTCCCGTCCTTGCCGACCTGGATGCCGAAGCGGGCCAGGAAGGCAGGGTCGGGGGTCTCGCCGATGGCTGCGATGACGAGGTCGCAGTCGAGGGCGAAGGTCTCCTCCGAGGGCAGAGGGGCCCGCCTGCCGGAGGCGTCGCGCTCGCCGCCCTTCATCCTGCGAAGGATGGCGAGGCCGGGCTCCAGGCGTTCCGGCAGGCTCATCTCGAGGAGGGGGCCCTCCATGCCGGGCGCGAAGCCTCCCAGGGCCGCTGCCTCGCCGAGGGCGACCTCGACCTCCTCGCGCTCGGCGGGCATGTCCTCGCGGCCGCGGCGATACGAGACCATGACGCATTTCACGCCCTTGATCCTCGTGGCGCGGCGCAGGGCGTCCATGGCCGTGTTGCCGCCTCCCGCCACGAGGACGCGGCGAGTCCCCGCGAAGTCCCCGTCGCCCCGGGAGGTGGCCGCGAGGAACTCGAGAGCGTCGACGACGCGCGGACCCTTCCCCTCGAGGGCGAGGATCCGCGCCACGGGGGCTCCCGTCGCGACGACGAAGGCGGCGAAGCCCTCCGCCCTGAGGGCTTCGAGGTCCTTGACCTCGGTCCCGAGCCTGAACTCGGCGCCGAGGGATTGTATGCGTTCGATGTCGCGCGACCTGCGCTCGGCCGGGATCCGGAAGCCCGGCACCACGTTCGCAACGACACCCCCGGCCTCGCGGTCGCGGTCGAAGACCGCGACGGGGACGCCGGCCGAGGCGAGGAAGTGGGCGGCGGAGAGCCCCGCCGGTCCCGCTCCGACCACGGCGACCTTGGGCGCCCCGGCCGCGGGGCGGGGCGCGGGAGAGGCGGGCAGGGAGGCGGCCTGGGTGACCGCGAGCTTGACCGCGCGGATCTGGACAGGCCCCTCGTAGTCGTTCCTCGAGCAGGCCGATTGGCAGACATGGTCGCAGAGCGTGCCCGTGACGCAGGGGAGGGGGTTGTCGGCCAGGATCACCGCGAGGGCCTCGGCGGGGCGGTCGTCGGCGGCGAGACGGATGTACTCGGGCACCTTCTGGCCCACCGGGCAGGCCTCGACGCAGGGGGCCGCGAAGCAGTCGAAGAGGGGCAGGGGCTTGGCGATGGAGGCGTCGTGCTCCTTCCATCCCTTGGCGTATTCGGGCCTCGTCCTCGCCTCGGCGGCGAGGCGGGTGAGCCTCTCGAGGGAGGGTCGGCCCTCGAGCCTAGAACCCTTGGCGCCCTTCGGCGCCTCCTTCTCCTCGGCGAGGGCGCCGATGGCGCCCCGCGCCATCGCGGCGAGGCGGAGGTAGCCGCCCGGCTTCAGGATGTCGGTCGCGACGGTGAGGGGCCCGAGGCCCGCCGCCACGAGTTCCCGCGCGTTGAGGGCGGAGACGCCGCCGCAGTAGGAGAAGCGTCGCGGGAAGTCGGGAAGGGCCTCGGCGAGTCTCGCGGCGAGGCGGATCGTCAGCGGGAAGAGGGCCCGGCCGGACATGTAGCGCTCCTCGCCGGGCAGCCTGCCGCCCTCGTTGGCGTTGGCGAGGGTGTTGGAGAGCTTGACGCCGAAGCGCCGGCCCTGGACCTCGGCGCTCTCGGAGAGGGTGCGCACGAGGGCCACCGCGTCGCCGAACTGGAGGTCGGCCTCGAAGGTGTGGGGCTTCACGATTATGTCTTTCCAGCCCGTGGCGTCCAGGATGGAGCGGGCCTCCTCGTGGCCGAGGAGGGTGGGATTGAGCTTCACGTAGGTGTCGAAGCCCTTCTTCTCGATGAGGTGGCGGCCGATGGCCTCGATCTCCGAGGGCGGGCAGCCGTGCATCGTCGAGATGGTGGTCGAATGGATGGGCGAGGCGGGGAAGCGCGAGACGAGGGCCGCCACCCTGGCGACGGCGTCGCGTCCGAAGGCGCGCGCGAAGGCCGGCGAATCGACGAAGACCTCGAGTTCGGCCAACGCGTCCTTCCAGTAGGCGCCCGAGGCGGGATCGCGCAGGCCCTCGATGAAGGCGTCCATGCGCGGGCCCTTGATTCCCTCGAGGGTGTAACCCACCGACATGTTGAAGATGAAGTCGCGCGGCCTGGGCGACCAGAGCTCCGCGAGGAGGTTGATCGCGATCCAGGCGCGGAGATATTCCTCGCGCGCCTCGTCCAGGGAGTACTCGGTCGACCACTCGGTGTTGTGGCCCTCGTCGAGGGCCAGGATGCAGGGTTTCTCGATCTCGAGGCGGTCGTTCTGCTGGACGGTCTTGAGTTCGAAGACCCGCGAGCCCGCCAGCCAGGCGGCCACGAGGTTGGGCGCCATCTGGCTGTGGGGCCCCGCAGCCGGCCCGAGGGGGATGCTGACGCGCTGGCCCATCACGACGAGACCGACCGACTCGGCCTCGAGGTCGAAGACGGCCTTGAAGGCCTCCTCGGGGATCTCGAAGATGGAGCGTTTGGCCGCGTACTCGCCGGCAATGCGGCCGAGGAGGGCGGTGAGGCCCGTCGTTTCCATCACCTTGCTCATCGATACCCCCAAGAAAGGAATTTGCCGTGACCTGGCGAGGCCACGATGGAGGAGGGGAGGCCGGTCGGTCCCCTGATCCCGGAATCGGCGCCCGCGTCGTAGACCCGCGTCCCGCGCACCCAGGTGCCGCGGACACGGCCCTTGAGCCTCATGCCCTCGAAGGGCGTGACGCGGCCGAGGGAGAAAAGTCCCGCGCCCTCGACGACCGTGGTCTCCGAGGGATCGACGAGCACGAAGTCGGCGTCCATGCCCACGGCGAGGGCGCCCTTCCGCGCCGAGAGGCCGTAGCGCCGCGCGGCAGCGCCCGAGCTCGCCTCGAGGAAGCGGGGCAGGGCGAGGCGGCCGGCGAAGTAGCCCTCGGAGAGGAGGAAGGGGAAGCCCGTGCCCGTGCCCGGTATGCCGCCGTAGGCCGTGAGGGGATCGCCCGTCTCCTTCTCGGAGCGGGGGGCCGGGGCGTGGTCGCTCGCGAGGAAATCGACCGCCCCCGAGGCGAGGTGGCCCCAGAGCCCCTCGCGGTCGGCCGCCGACTTCACGGGCGGGGCCGTCTTCAAGGCGGCGCCGAGCCTTTCGTAGTCGGCGCCGGTGAAGGCCAGGTAGTGGGCGCAGGTCTCGCAGGTGGCGCCCGCCTCGTGGATCGCCAGGGCGGCCTCGGCCGTGCCCAAGTGGACCACGTGGAGGGCGGCGGCGGCCCCGGCGGCGCGAGCGAGGGCCAGGGCGGAGGCCACCGCGACGAGCTCGGCCTCGCGGCCCCTCGAGCTGAGGTAGTCCTCCCAGGAGGGCGCCCGGCCGGTCGAGGCGCGCTGTTTCGCATAACGCGCTTCGGCCGACCGCACGAAGTCGAGGTCCTCGGCGTGGAGGAGGAGGGGGCGCCCGAGTCGCGCGGCCTCGGCGAGGACGCGGGGGAAGTCGTCGTGGTTGAGGCTCGTGAAGCTCTCCATTCCCGAGATGAAGTAGGACTTGAAGCCTACGACCTTGGGCGCGAGGGCGGCCATCGAGCCCGAAAGGGCCTCTTCGACCGAGGCCCCCGAGACTCCGCCGAAGAAGGCGAAGTCGACCAGGGCCTTGCCGGCCACGGCCGCGAGCTTGTTCTCGAGGGCCTCGGCCGTGGTGACGGGGGGAAGGGAGGTGCAGGGCATGTCGATGATCGTGCCCACCCCGCCCCGCGCCGCCTCGGCCGTGCCGTGGAGGAAGTCCTCGCGCCAGGTGAAGCCGGGCTCGTCGAAGTGGACGTGGGGATCGATGGCGGCGGGGAAGACCAGGAGGCCCCGAGCGTCGAGGGTCGTCTCGCCCTCGGGACAGGGGAGGTCCTGCCCGATGGCCGCTATGCGCTCGCCCCGGACGAGGAGATCGGCGCGGAGGAGACCCTCGCGGCCGGGGAGGGCGAGGAGGCCTTCCCTGATCAGCACGGCTTCCTCCCCGCGCCGGAGAGGAGGCCGAGGATCTTCTCGGGCACGAGAGGTAGATCGTATAACCTGTCCCCCTCCGCGGGTCGGAGGCCGGCCGCGCGGATGGCGTCGAGGACGGCGAAGTAGCCGGCCAGTCCGTAGATGAGGGGGGGCTCGCCCACCGCCTTCGAGTTGAAGACGGCGCGGGGATTGGGGCGCTCGGGGAGGAATTCCACCTCGAGGTCCCGGGGCAGGAAGCCCTCGTCGGGCAGCTTGTAGGTCGAGAGGGTGTCGCTCTGGGGCCGGCCGTCAGCGCCGAAACGGAGCTCCTCGAGGAGGGACCAGCCGAGACCCTGGGCGAAGGCGCCCTCGATCTGCCCGCGGTCCACCTCCTTGTCGAGGCTCGTGCCCGAATCGTGGACGATGATGGCCCTCGTCACCCTGCTCGTGCCGAGGAGAACGTCGACCTCGGCCTCTACGAGGGCCGCTCCCCAGACGTGATAGGCGAAGGGGCTGCCCTTCTCGGCCTTCATGTCGTAGAAGAGGCCCGGGGTCGCGTAGTAGCCGTGGGCCGAAAGGTCGACGCGGGCCTCGAGGGCGGCGGTGACGAGGGCTTCCCAGGCGAGCCCCGTCTCCGCGCCGGAGCGGAGGACGCGGCCCTCGGCGAGGGAGAGCTCGGAGACCGGGGCGCCGAGGGAGGCGGCCGCGAGGGCGAGGAGGCGGTCCCTGATCTCGAGGCAGGCCACCTCCGCGGCCGCTCCGTTGATGTCGCTGCCCGTGCTCGCGGCCGTGGGCACCGTGTTGGCCACCGTGAGGCTGCTCGTGCGCTCGATGCGCACCAGGTCGAGGGGAACGCCGAGGCAGGAGGCGGCGATCCTCGCGATCTTGCGGCCGACCTGCTGGCCCATTTCCACCGCTCCCGTGGACACGAGGACCGAGCCGTCGGCGTGGACGTGCACGAGGGCCCCGCCCTGGTTCATCGGGAGTTTGGTGAAGGAGATGCCGAAGCAGTTGGGGATGATCGCGGCCCCGCGCTTGCGGCGCGGATCGCTCGCGTTATGCGAATCCATCTCGGCTCTGAGGGTCTTCCAGCCGGCCCTCTCGAGGACCCGATCGAAGGCCTCGGCGGCGCGGACTCCCTCGAGGGGCATGCCGTAGTGCGTGAGGTCGCCCTCGGCGAGGAGGTTGCGCCTCCGGAGCTCCACCGGGTCGAGGCCCATGCGGGAGGCGAGGGCGTCGAGGGCCGCCTCCATGACGAAGAAGCCCTGGGGGGCGCCGAAGCCGCGGAAGGCCGTGAAGGAGGGCAGGTTGGTGCGGCACATCCGTCCCGTGGCGCGGAGGTTGGGCACGCGGTAGGCGCCCGCCGCGTGGAAGAGGGTCCGCGACATGATGGCGGGCGAGAGATCGCAGCTCGCGCCCGAGTTCTGGTAGTAGTCGGCCTCGAAGGCGGTGAGCCGGCCCTCGGCGTCGGCGGCGAGGCGGAAGTCGCTCGTGTAGGGATGGCGCTTCCCCGTCGCCCTCATGTCCGTGCGCCGGTCGAGGTAGATCTTGACCGGCCGCTTCGTGACCCAGGCACCGAGGGCCGCGAGGCAGGCCCAGGGTGTCGCCTGGTCCTCCTTGCCGCCGAAGCCCCCGCCCAGGCGCCGGGCCTCGACCTCGACCCGGTTCTGCGGGAGGCCGAGGACGCGCGCGATGGCCCGCTGCGTCACCGTGGTCCCCTGGGTGCTCGACACGACGCGGACACGGTCGCCCTCGAGGGGCTCCGCGAGGGCGCCCTGGGTCTCGAGGTAGACGTGTTCCTGTCCTCCGGAGTCGACGCGGCCGGAGACCACGAAGGCCGCCTTGGCGAAGGCCGCCGCGACATCGCCCGAGGCCTGGGTGCGGGGGGGCAGGATGAAGGAACCCCGCTCGGCCGCCAGGCGCGGATCGAGGAGGGGCTCGAGGGTCTCGGACTCGATCGAAAGGAGGGAGACCGCCTCGAGGGCCAGGGCCCTGGTCGCCGCGAGGACGAGGGCCAGGGGCTGGCCCCAGTACTCCCACTCCTCCTCGGGGAGGAGGGGCTCGTCAGCTACGGTGGAGCCGATCTGGTTCTCGCCGGGCACATCCCCCGCGAGGATGACGCGGACCGAGGGATGGAGGGCGAGGGCGGGGGCGGTATCGATGCGGTGGATGCGGCCGCGCGCCGAGGCGGAGAGTCGGACGGCTCCCTGGAGGAGGTTCGTCTGCTCGGGGAGGTCGTCGATATAGGCCGTTTCGCCGCGGAGATTGAGGAGGGCCTCGGGTGGGCCTTTGGCGGTTGCTCGAAGCTTGTCTGGATCACATCGCAGAGCGGGATTGCCGGGGCCAAATCCTTTCGATTGCGGCATCGGTGCTGACTTCACGAGTTTCGAAGGACTACCCACGGGCTGCCCCCTCTGTCTCGGGAGGTCCGGAGAGGGAGGCGGCCGCCTCGGTCAGGCCCGCCTCGAGGGCCGGGAAGATTCGAGCGAAGTGGGCCAGCACCAGGCGCCCGAGAGCCAGCCGGCGGTACTCAGCCGAGCCGCGGACATCGTCGATCGGCGACACGGCCTCCATCGCCGCCCGGGCCGCGATAAGGGCGCTGTCGACCTCGGGAGCCTTGCCCGCGAGGAGGGAACCGACCTTACCGAGGAGGAGGGGAGTCGCCGCCACGCCGCCGGCCGAGAGCCGCGCCGCCTCGATGCGGTCGCCCTCGGGCGAGAGGCGGAGCCTGAGGGCGCTGTTGACCGCCGCGATGTCCAGGCGCTCGCGCTTGGCGAGCTTCCCGAAGGAGAAGCGTCCGCTCGGAGCGAGAGCCGGGAAGGAAAGTCCGGCGATGATCTCGCCCTCGACGAGGGAAGTCTTCTTGTAGCCGAGGAAGAAGTCCTCGAGGGCCACCCTTCGACCCTCGCTCACCCCCGTCGTGTCCGGGAAGGCGAGGCGGAGCTCGGTGCCGAGGGCGAGGAAGATGGCCGTCATGTCGGCGACCGGCGAGGCGTTGGCGATGTTGCCCCCGAGGGTGGCGCGGTTCCTGACGAGGATGCTCGCGAAGTCCGACTCGAAGGCCTCGATGCCCGGCACGGCCTCGCGGACGAGGGGCGAGGCGAAGAAGTCGCGGACGGTCACCGCGGCGCCGAGATTGAGGAGGTCGCCGTCGCGGCGGATCCTGTCGAGGCCGGCGGCCATTCTCGTGAAGAAGGGCCGGCCCGCCGGCTTCGGCCGCGGCTCCCTCACCGAGAGGTCGCTGCCTCCGCCGACGATGCGGGCGGGCTTCGAAGCCGCGCTCGCGGCCCGGGGGAGGGGCCCGCGCCTCGCGAAGGCGAGGAGGGAGGAGGGGACGACGCCCCGCTCGACGAGGAGGGCGATTCTCTCCACAGGATTTTGGGGAAGGTCGGAAAAACGCGAGAGGAGAAGGCTGGCAGCCCTCCGCAGGGAGGCGTAGCCCGTGCAGCGGCAGAGGTTGCCCTCGATGGCCCTGAGGGCGCCTTCCTCGGTGAGGACTCCGCCCTCCTCGCCCTCGAGGAGCCAGGCGGTGAGGCTGACGACGAAGCCGGGGCTGCAGAAGCCGCACTGGCTCCCGTTCTCCTCGAGGAGGGCCCGCATCACCGGTGTGAGTCCTCCCTCGAGGCCGAGGGCGTCGGCCCCCGCGGCCAGGCCCTCGATGGTGACGAGGTGGCGTCCCTCGAGCTCGCCGATGGACATGAGGCAGGAGGGATGGGCTCGATAGCGGGGCTGGGAAGCTGCGCTGTCGGCGTACTCGCCGCCGTGGGTGTACTCACCCACGAGGACCGCGCAGGCTCCGCAGTCGCCTTCCCTGCAGCCCTCCTTCGTGCCCCTGAGCCAACGCTCGTCCCTGAGCCAATCGAGGAGGGGGGAGGCGCTCCAGGTCTCGCAGATCGCTTCTTCGGCGTTCAGGAGGAAGCGGGTCGTTTCATTGCGTGTATCCATGGGTTTAGCCGGACGATTGTACACCCCGCCTCGCGGGCGGGCAAGCCGGGGCGAGGGGGAAAGCGAAAGGAGGCGATTTCAGGAATCGAGGAGGTCCTTCGCGTGCAGAATGTAGCGGTGGTCGGGGTAGGTCTCGATGACCCGGCGATAGAGTTTCTCCATTCTTTCGACGTGGCGCTCGGCCGTGAAGAGCTTGGAGACCTCGTGGGCCTCGTGCCCGAAGCGCTCGAGCTCGTCGTGGTCGCGCACGAGTTCGTCGACCTTGGCCTCGAGCTCGGCCTCGCTCTCGACGAGCCAGCCGTTCCGGCCGTCGATCACGAGGTCGATGTTGCTGTCGTCCTTCCGCGCGACCGTCGGGAGGCCGCACATGGCCGCCTCGATCAGGGTCATCGAGTGGACCTCGGAAAGGGAAGCCGTCACGAAGAGGTCGGAGATGCTGTACATGTGGTAGACGACCTTCCAGTCGACGAAGCCCGTGAAGATCACCTTGGAGCCTACCTCGTGGACCAGGGCCTCGGCCTTGAGGGCCTCCATGGAGGGGCCGTCGCCGACGAAGAGCATCTTCACGTCCTCGCGACGCCGGAGCACGGGGATGACCGCGCCGAGGAGCTCCTCGACCCGCTTCTCGGGCCCGAGCCGACCCACGAAGACCACGACCTTGTCCTTCGGCGCGATGCCGAGGCGCTTCCTCTCCTCCACGATCTCGGCGGGCGAGAGGGGGTTCTGGACGAACTTGGCCATGTCGATGCCGTTGGGCACCACCTGGACCGGGAGCTTGGGCACCACGAGCTCGTTGTACTTCACCGCCTTGAGGGAGGGGGCGACGATCACGCTGGTCCCGCGCATGTAGTGGCGGTAGTAGGCCCGCCAGACCGACTTGAACTCGAGCACGAAGCTGTAGTTGGAGTACATCTCGAACATCGTGTGCGTCGTGGTCACGCGCGGGACGCCCAGCTTCTTCGCGGCCCAGCGCCCGGCGAAACCGAGGCCGAATTCCGTGTGCGTGTGGATGAGGCCGACCTCGTGCTTCTTGAGGAACTTGAGGAGGTGCTTGCGCACGGGGATGGCGAGCCCGAAGCCCTGCTTGCTGCCGAAGTCCATCTCGATCTGCGGGATGAGGAGGACGTCCGGATCTTCGGTCTCGTTCCCCTTCATCTGCACCGCGATGATCACGACGCGGTGGCCGCGGCGCACGAGTCCTTCGCGGAGCTGCTGCACCGAGGTGATGACGCCGTTCTTCATGGGAGTCCAGCAGTCGAGAAACAGGGCTAGGTTCATCGGAAGCTCCTTCTCAGGGCCAGAGGCGGTCGTGGGCGCGATTCTATCCAATCGCGGCAGGGCGGGGCAAGGCGGTCCGCCCCCGTCCCGCCCTGCCTTCGACCCGCTTCGCCCTCCCCCGGTTGCGCGGTCCGCCCGGGGGCCCCCCTCAGTCGGCGAAGAGCTCGACGGGCACGAAGCGGGTCACGTCCACGAGGCCGCGATCCGTCATCTTGAGGGCGGGGATCACCGGCAGGGCCATGAAGGAGAGGGTCATGAGGGGCGAGGGGTTCGTGAGGCCCTCGGCCTTGAAGAGTTCGTCGAACTCCCTGAGTCTCGCGACGACGAACTGGGCGTCGCGGTCGCTCATGAGCCCCGCGATCGGCAGGGGCAGGTCGAGGATCACCTCGTCCCCGACGGCGAAGACGAGGCCGCCCTTGAGCTTGTTGAGGTGGCGGGCCGCCTTGAAGATGGAGCGGTCGTCGACCCCGGCGACGATCATGTTGTGCGAATCGTGGCTGATGGTCCCGCCCAGGGCCCCGCGCGCGAGGCCGAGCCCCTTGATGAAACCCTTTCCGATGTTGCCCGAGCCCGTGTGGCGCTCGATGACGAAGAGCTTCACGATGTCGCGCGCGGTGTCCGAGACGCAGAGCCCGCCCTCGATCTTGGGGAAGGCGAGGAGCTCCCCGGTGACGATGGAGCCGGGCCGCGCCTCGATGACGCGCAGGCGGGAGCCCTGAGAACGCGGCGCGGGGATGGCGAAGTCCTCTTCGGTGAGCCACTTGATGTTGACCGAGTCCCTGATGGGCGGCCGCGCGGCGACGGGTTCCCGGAGCAGGCTTCCGTTCTCCGCGACGAGCCGGCCGGCCTTCCAGACCTGCTTCGCCTCGAAGTGCGAGAGGGACTCGAAGACCACGAGGTCGGCGCGGCAGCCCGGCGCGACGGCCCCCGCCCCGGGGATGCCGAACCAGCGCGCCGGGTTGCGGCAGGCGATGCGGAAGGCGTCGATGGGGTCGATGCCGCCGGCGAGGAGGAGGCGCAGGGCCTGGTCCATGTGACCCTCGTCCACGAGATCGTTGGGATGGCGGTCGTCGGAGCAGATCAGGAAGCGGTCGGCGTTTCTCGGCGTCACCGCGGCGACGAGGCTCCGGAGGTCCTTGGCCGTCGAGCCCTCCCTCATCATGATGTACATGCCCTTGGAGAGCTTTTCCCGCGCCTCGGCCACGTCGGTGCACTCGTGGTCCGAGCCGATCCCCGCCGCGACGTAGGCCGAGAGGTCCTTGCCCGAGAGACCGGGGGCGTGCCCGTCGATGGGCCTGCCTTCCTGCCGGAACAGGGCGATCTTGTCGAGGAGCTTCTGGTCCTTCGAAAGGACCCCCGGGTAGTTCATCACTTCGCCCAGTCCCAGGACCCGGGGGTCGCGGAGGAAGGGGTACATGTCCGAGGCGTAGATGGCAGCGCCGGCCGTGTCGAAGTCGGTGGCCGGCACACAGGAGGGCACCATGAAGAAGATGTCGAGGGGCAGACCCTCGCTGGCCGCGAGCATGTAGCGCATGCCGTCGTAGCCGAGGACGTTGGCGATCTCGTGGGGGTCGGCCACGACGGTCGTCGTGCCGCGGGGCACCACGATGCGCGCGTATTCCATCGGCTGGAGGAAGGACGACTCGATGTGGACGTGGGAATCGATGAGGCCCGGGGCCAGGTAGAGACCCTTCAGGTCGATCGTCCGCTCGGCCCTGAGTCCGTCATCGACTCCCGCCACCTTGCCCTTCCTGATGGAGACCGTGGCGTCGCGCCGGATCTCGCCGGCCAGCAGATCGACGAGATTGCAGTTCGCGAGATTGAGATCGCAGGGCAGGGCCCCCCGCGCGGCGTCGATCAGATCCTTGTCCACCATGCGAACACCCCCGCTCCACTGTAGGTGGGCGGGGGCGCCTGTGCAAGCCGAGGGGCTCGCCCCTATTTCTGCTGGGTCAGGACATAGGCCTCGGAGCAGCCGTTCAGGACCTTCACCCGGCCGAGCCAGCCCTCGGCCTCCTTCGAGGAGGCGTAGGGACCGACGCGGACGCGGTACCAACTCTTGCCGTTGATGTCCTTGACCGTGATGTTGGCGCTGATGCCCTTGGCTCCGAGAGCCTCCTTGAGGCTGTCTGCCTTGGCCCGCTCCGCGAAGCTCGCGGCCTGGATCCAGTAGTCCTTGGAGGGCGTCACGGCCTTGGCCGGCGCCTTGATCGCGGGGGCGGTCTTCGCGGCGGTCGGCTTCGCCGAGGCGACCGGGGCTGCCGCGGCCTTCGCCGAGGCGGCGGCCGCGGCCGGGGGAGGCGTGACTGTGGCGGAGTCCGCGGCGGTCAGGGTCGAGGCGGCGGGGAGGGGGGAGGAGGCTGTCCCTCCCGCGGGCGCCGCGGCGGCGCCGGAGGTCCCGAGCGGGGCCGGGACGGCGGGCTTATCCCCGTAGATGACGACGATGTCTCCGCTCCGGCGCTCGGCCGAGGGCTGGGGCGTCGTGGCGGGGACGTTGAGATAGTCCTGGGGATCGACCACCTTGGGCACGGCCTTGTTGCCGATCGTCGCCGGGGCCGTGCCACCCTCGTTCTTCGGGTAGAAGAGCACGAGGCCCGCGATCGAGACGAGGAGCACGAAGGCTGTCACGGCCACGGTGATCCCCATGACCTTGGAACTTGCCGGAGACATCGCGATTGCCCTCCCTGGGAACCCCGGCCACTGCGAGCCCGACCAGCGTCGGGGGGAGGCCGTTCTTCCCCTTCTTCCCTATCGGCTCGCCCGCAGCCCGGGCTGAGCGAAACCTTCCCCCCTCACTGCAGCCTCAGCGGCCCAGGCGGGCGAGGAGCCGCGAGAGCCCGCCTTCGAGGGCGCCCAGGTCGCCGTCGTTGTGGAGGAGGTGGATCCTCCCCTCGGCCCTGCCGCGGAGCCTCCAGAGCGCCCCCTGGCGGAGGATGCGCCCGAGGGCCGCCCTCGCTCCGAGCCTGTCGCGCCGCCTCGCGCGCCCGAGCCGGGCCACGAGGGGCGCCCTGACTTCGATGACCGCCTCGCAGGCGGCGAGGATGGGCATCTTGTAGAGGACGGCGGCGTTGATGACGATGTCCGCCCCGGCCCCGCCCCCGGACCTGAGTTCGGCCACCCTCCGGTCGAGGAGGGCGAACATCGCCGGGTGGACGATGGCCTCGTGGTCGGCGAGGGCCCGCGGGTCCGCGAAGACCAGGGCGCCGAGGGCCCTCCGGTCGAGGCTCCCGTCGGGAGCCAGCACCGAGGGTCCGAAGCGCGCGACCACCGCCTCCTTCGACAGGGCCAGGGCCTCGTGCCCGAGGCGGTCGACATCGACGCAGGCCCAGCCCCGCCCCTCGAGGAGGTCGGCCACCGCGTTCTTGCCCGCGCAGTAGCCCCCGGTCAGGCCGATCAGCACGGCGACCCCTCCCCACCGGGCCTCAATGCATATCTCCCCAGCTCACCGCCGCCTCGACCGTCGCCCGGAGGGGCACGGAGAGGGAGATGGCGGCCTCCATCTCGCGCTTCACGAGGACCTCGCACCGTTCCTTGCCGCCCTCGGCCACCTCGACGATGAGCTCGTCGTGGACCTGGAGGAGGAGGCGGGCCTCGGGAAGCTCCGAGCGGAGGGCGCGGTCCACGCGGATCATCGCGAGCTTCATGATATCGGCCGCCGAGCCCTGGATCGGCGTGTTGACCGCCACGCGCTCGGCCGCCGACTTCTCGGTCTTGTTCGCGGAGTTGATGGCGTGGATGGGGCGGCGTCGGCCGAGGATCGTCGTCGCATAACCCGTCCTCTCCACCTCCTCCACCGTGCGCCTGATGAAGTCGCTCACCCCCGCGTAGGTGGCGAAGTAGGCGTCGATGAAGGACTGGGCCTCGCCCCGCGGGATCTTGAGCTCGTTCGAGAGGCGGAAGGCGCTCATGCCGTAGATGACGCCGAAGTTGATGGTCTTGGCGACGCGCCTCCGGTCGGCCGTCACCTGCTCCTCCGGGATGCGGAAGAGGAGGCTGGCCGTGCGCCTGTGCACGTCGATGCCCTCGCGGAAGGCCCGGCAGAGTTCGGGGTCCTGCGAGAGATGGGCGAGGACGACGAGCTCGATCTGCGAGTAGTCCGCCGAGACGAGGATCTTGCCGGGCGTCGCGCGGAAGGCGGCGCGGATCTTCCGCCCGTCCTCCTCGCGGATGGGGATGTTCTGGAGATTGGGGTCCCGGCTCGAGAGGCGGCCGGTCGCGGCCCCGACCTGCGAGTAGTGCGTGTGCACCCGTCCCTCCCGCTCGCCGATCTCGGCGAGGGGACCGACATAGGTGCCCGCGAGCTTGGCCAGGCTCCGGTGCGCGAGGATCTTGGCGGGCACGGGATCGAGGGCGGCGAGCTCCTCGAGGACCGAGGTGTCCGTCGAGAAGCCCGTCTTCGTCTTCTTTCCCGCGGGGAGCTTCCGCTCGACGAAGAGGACTTCCTGGAGCTGCTTGGGCGAGGCGATGTTGAACTCGCGGCCGCAGAGCTCCCAGATCTCCCCCTGGAGGCGCCCGAGCCTGAGCTCGATCTCCGAGCCGAAGGTCCTGAGTTCCGCGGCGTCCACGGCGATGCCCTCGCCCTCCATGCCGGCCAGGATGGGCACGAGGGGCATCTCGAGCTCGCGGAAGAGTTTCCCGAGCCCCGCGGCCTCGAGTTCGCCCTCCATGAGGAGCCAGAGCCTGAGGGTCAGGTCGGCGTCCTCGGCCGCATAACGCGCCGCCTTCTCGAGGGGCACGTCGGCGAAGCTCCCTCCCTTCGGCACGAGCTCCCCGAACTCGATGCCCTTGTAGCCGAGGCGGCGCTCGGCCAGGGCCTCGAGGCCGTACTGGTTGGCCTCCGCGTCGAGGAGGAAGGCCGCGATCATCGTGTCCGCGAGGGGGCACTCCATGCGGAGGCCGGCGGCGATGAGGACCTGGAAATCGTACTTGAGGTTCTGCCCGACGAGGAGGAAGTCCTTCTTCCGGAAGAGCCGACCGAGCTCGGCGAGGACCTCGGGAAGGGGGATGCCGATTCCCTCGGGCGAGACGAGGGGCGCGTAGACGGCCTGCTTCGCCGCCCAGGAGAGGGAAAAGCCGAGGAGCCGGGCCTTCCTCTCGTCGAGCGAATCCGTCTCGCAGTCGAAGGCCGCCCTTCCCGCCGCGAGGCAGGCGTCCACCGCGGCGGCCAGGGCCCGACGGTCCGTCAGTGTCGCATAACTTCCATCGCCGGCGAGCTCCGGGGGCACCGGCGTCGCGGTCGCGGGGGCCGCCACGCCCCCTTCGGCCCCGCTATCCGCCCTTTCGGTGGGCTTCGCCCCTCCCGCGCCGCCCTTGCCCGGCGCCCGCTTCGCCTGGGCCGTCGGGAAGAGTTCCCCCGATTCCGCGGGCGAGACCAGGGTCAGGGACTTCATCCCTTCCCGAAGGAAGAGGGGCGTGGCGGCCTGCCGGTCGAGGCCCGCGATCTCGAGCTCGTCGAGGGAGGCGATCGACAGGGGCACTTCCTTGGCCAGGGTCACGAGGCGATGCGAGAGCTCGGCGTCCGCCCTGCCCTCGTCGAGCTTTTTCCTGAGCGACTCCGTGCCCACCTCGGCGAGGCGCGCGTAGATCCCCTCGAGACTGCCGAACTCCGAGAGGAGCTTGACCGCCGTCTTGTCGCCGATGCCCTTCACGCCGGGGATGTTGTCGGAGGAGTCCCCGGTGAGCGAGAGGTAGTCGAGGATGCGCGCCGGCTCCACGCCCCACTCGGCCCTCACCTCCTCGGGCCCGTAGGACTGCCAGTTGAAGTTGGTCCCCGCCCTGAGGGCCCGCACCGGCCCCCCGACCAGCTGGAGGAGGTCCTTGTCCCCCGACACGATCCAGCACTCGCGCCCCTCGGCCCGCGCGCGCTCGGCCAGGGTCGCGATCACATCGTCGGCCTCGTAGCCCTCGGCCCGCAGGATGGGCACTCCGAGGGCGCGGAGGATCTCCTCGACGATGGGCACCTGGGCGTGGAGGTCCTCGGGCGTCTTCTGCCTCGTCGCCTTGTACTCCGCGTACATCTCGTGGCGGAAGGTCTTGCCCTTGGGGTCGAAGACCGCGGCGAAGGCCTGGGGGTTCCTCTCGTCGAAGAGGGAGAACACGAAGCGGAAGAAGCCGTAGACCGCCGACACGTTCCTCCCGTCCGCCGAGCGGAGGGGCCGGTTCATGAAGGCGAAGTGCGCCCGGTAGATGAAGGCATAGGAATCGAGGAGGTAGAGGGGGCTCTTCATGGGCCTAGGATAGCAGGGGAAGGTGATCGGGGGAAGGAGAGCCGGAGGTCCGGGGCTCAGCCCCGGAGGTCGACGAGGCTCCCCGCGTCCACGTTGCCGTAGGAGGGGCGATGCAGGGCGAGGGGTTTGCGCAGGGAGAGGACCTCGGCGCGGAGGATCTCCATGCGGGCCCGGAGGAGGCCCCGGTTCTCCTCGTTGCGGCGGAGCACCTCGGTCTTGAGCTCCTGGAGGGAGTCGCGGAGGCCGTGGACCTCGCTGTCGCCCGCCTCGCCGGCGGGGAGATTGGCGCGGAAGAGGTCCTCGAGGGGGTCGATGGCCTTCTGGAAGGTGAAGATCTCGGAGACGATGGCCTCCTCGATCTCGACATGGGCGACGAGGCGGTCCACGTCGCCGGACTCGATGTCGCCCTTCTCGTGGTCGAGGACGTCGAGGTAACGCTCGAACTTGCCGCGCTGGTCGAGGAGGAGCCCCCTGAGACGGAGCAGGAGGGCCTTTCTCTTCTCGAGCTCTCCCACGTAGGCGGCGGCCATGGTTCTGCCTAGCCCGCTATGTTGACGCCGACGGCGGCGCCGGAGCCGCCCTGGACCTTGGTGGCCGCCTCGGCCCAAGCCCCGCGGAGCTCGTCCAGCTGGTTCCTGACGGCGCCGACGCGCTTCTCGTCCTTCACCATGTTGGCCTCCATGAGCTCGCGGTTGAACCAGACATAGAGGGCGAAGAGGTCCTGGGCTATCTCGCCGCCGGCCTCGAAATCCAAGCTGGCCATGAGCTCGGTGACGATGTCCTGGACCTTGCCGAGGGCGGCGTTCACCTTCTCGATGTCCGCGGGATGCTTCTTGAGGTCCCTGCCCATGAGCTCGAGCGCGCGGTCGCACTGCTTGACCGCCTCGTCGTAGAGCATGACGACGAGCTGCCCGGGGCTGGCGGTCTTGATGCGGACCTCGCGATAGGCTGCGAGCGGATTGCTGTTCATTCCTGTGCTTCCCCTCTCTTGGTTTCTCGATCGATTCTCGGCCGGCGCGGGGGGCGGCTTGAGACAATATCCCCGGGCGGGGGGCTTTTCAGTCGGGCAGCCTGCCCGTGTTCGTCCAGGTTTCGATGACCGTGTAGGACTCGTTGATCCAGGCGGAGGTCTCCGTGGCCTTTTTCTGGTTCTCGGCGTTGCCGACATGACGGTCGGGATGGTGCTTCATGAGGAGCTTCTTGTACTTGGCCCTGACCTCGTCGAAGGGGGTCCCGAAGGGGAGGCCGAGGGCCTGATAGGCCTTGGCCAGGCGTTCCTCGCCCGTGGAGCGGCCTCCCGGCGGGCGGCCGGCCCCCTCGCGGGAGCGGCGCTCCGCCTCCTCCCGCTCCGCCCTTGCCTTGGCGCGGGCCTCGGCGGCCTCCCGGTCGGCATCGAGGAAGTCATCGAGCTCGTCCATGGCGCTGTCCAGGTCGGGATCGCCGGTCCGTTTCTTGCCGGAAAAGGTCTTGCCGAGTTCCTCGGCCTCCCCGGCCACCCAGGACTTGAACAGGCGCTCAAAGCGGTCGAATATCTGATCCACGCGGGGGACACTCCGTGGGAGCAATGTAACCCCAATCCGAGCCGCGATTCAAGCTGACCCCGCTTCCTCGAAGCTCGGTGCGACCTCAAACCCTCCAGCGCTTCTCTTTCGGAAGTGCCTCCGGGCTCGGAGCTTCCTGCCCTTTCCCCAAGCTTCGAAGAAGAGCCAGACACCTTCCAGACCGGAGGAACCCAGCGTGGCGGAAGCGAAACCCAGAGTGGCCGTGGTCGTCGGGGCCATGAACGCCGACATCCAGGCCTGGAGCCTCGACGAGAACTGGAGGGAGGGCGATTCGAACCCCGGCCTCGTGTCCGAGACTCCGGGCGGGGTGGGCCGCAACATCGCCGAGAACCTTCTCCGCCTCGGCTTCCGCAGCTCCCTGGTGACCGTCCTCGGCGACGACGCCCGCGCCTCCTGGCTCGAGGCCGACTGCCGGCGCCTCGGCCTCGACCTCTCGGCCTCCCTCCGCCTCGAGGGTCGCGGCTCCCCGGTCTACCTCTGCCTCCTCGACGGGGCGGGCCGCCTCGTCGGCGCCGTCGCCGACATGGGGGCCCTCGATTCCCTCGATCCTGCCTTCGTGCGCGGGCGCTTCGATCTCATGGACGGAGCCGACCTGCTAGTCATCGACGCCAACCTCGGCGCGGAGACGATCGCGGTCCTCGCCGAGCGCTACGGTCGGGGCGGGACCCTCGACCGCGAAGGCCGCCCCCGCCCCCGCCTCGTGTGGGATCCTGTCTCCGTCGCGAAGGCGGGGCGGGGCAGGGCGGTCCTCGGCCGCTTCGACCTGATCAAGCCCAACCGCGCCGAGGCCGCCGCCCTCACGGGCTCCGCCGACCCCTCGCCCCAGGCCCTCGCCGCCGCCCTCCGTCGGCTCCTCGGATCCGAGCCGCCCCTCTTCCTCTCCCTCGGGGCCGAGGGGCTTTTTTTCGAGGGGGGGGAAGTCAGAGGGAAGGGGAGGCATGGTATAGTCCGGCCGCCCTCCCTCCCCCTGGTCAGCGTCTCGGGAGCGGGGGACGCGGCCCTGGCCTCACTTGCCCGCGATCTGGTCCTCGGCGGTACCTTGGAAGAGATGGCGGCTCGGGCCATCGCGGCTGCCGCCCTCACCGCCTCGTCGAGAGAGACGGTATTCCCCGGCCTGAACGCGGGGGGCCTCGAGGCCCTCGCCCAAGGAGTCGAACATGAATTCCTATCTTGATGTCGGCGTCGAGGTCGCCGCGGCCCTCGCCGCGGGTCGGCCGGTCGTCGCCCTCGAATCCACGATCATCTCCCACGGCATGCCCTGGCCCCAGAACGTCGAGACCGCCCTCAAGGTCGAGGCGATGGTGCGCCAGGCGGGGGCCGTCCCCGCGACGATCGCCGTCCTCGGCGGCCGTCTCAAGGCGGGCCTCACGAAGCCGGAGATCGAGATCCTCGGCAAGGCCGGGCTCTCGGTGATCAAGGCGAGCCGGCGCGACCTGCCCCGCCTCGTCTCCTGCGGCCTCGACGGGGCCACCACCGTCGCGGCGACGATGATCATCGCCTCGATGGCGGGCATCCGGGTCTTCGCGACCGGGGGCATCGGCGGCGTCCATCGCGGGGCCGAGACGAGCTGGGACGTGTCGGCCGACCTCGAGGAGCTGGCCCACACCCAGGTCGCCGTGGTCTGCGCCGGCGCCAAGGCCATCCTCGACCTCCCCAAGACCCTGGAGTTCCTCGAGACCCGCGGGGTGCCGGTCATCGGCTACCGCACCGACGAGTTGCCCGCCTTCTACAGCGCGCGCTCGGGGCTCAGGCTCGAGGAGCGCGAGGAGGAGCCGGTCGGAATCGCGCGGCGCATGGTCGCCACCTGGGGCCTCGGCTTTCCCTCGGGTCTGGTCGTCGCCAATCCCGTGCCCGAGTCCATGTCCATGGACCCGGCCGTGATCGCCGCCGCCGTCGACGACGCCCTCCGCGCGGCCGCCGAGGCTCAGGTCAAGGGCAAGGAGGTCACGCCCTTCCTCCTGGCCCGCATCAAGGAACTCACCGGTGGCGAGAGCCTCGAGTCCAACATCGCCCTCGTCCTCAACAACGCCGGGCTCGCGGCCCGCATCGCGGTGGAATACGCCGCCCTCGCCCGCGGGACCCCCGCCTCCGGCCCCGCCGGCTCCTGCTGAGAAGGGATCGGCGGGACGTGAGCCTTCTCGAGATCGACACTCTTTCCTTCGCCTGGCCCGACCCCTCGGGTCGGGTCGGAAAGCCCGCCATCGACGGTCTCGGTCTCGCCATAGAAGCGGGTGAGTATCTCGCCGTCGTGGGCGCCAACGGCTCGGGCAAGTCGACCCTCCTCCGCCTGGTCGCCGGCCTCCTCGCGCCCGACCGGGGCTCCGTGCGCCTGGAGGGACTCGAAGCCTCCCTGCCCGCGAACCGCCATCGGGTGCGCTCCCTCCTCTCCCTCGTCTTCCAGTCCCCCGTGGACCAGATCGTCTCCTCCGTCGTCGAGGAGGACGTCGCCTTCGGGCCCGAGAACCTCGGCCTCGAGCGCTCGGAGATCGCACAACGCGTCGACGAGGCCCTGGCCGCCGTCGGCCTCCTCGAGGAGAGGCGCCGGCCCTCCTTCCACCTGAGCCCCGGGCAGATGCAGCGCCTCGCCCTCGCGGGAGCCCTGGCGATGCGGCCGCGCTGCATCGCCTTCGACGAGGCGAGTTCCATGCTCGACCCGCCCTCGCGCGCCTCCCTCCTCGACCACATGGACGCCCTCAATTCGCGGGGTCTCACCATCCTCCACGTCACCCACGACATGGACGAGGCAGCCCGCGCCAAGCGCCTCGTGGCCCTCGAGGGCGGGCGCGTCGTCTGGGACGGGACCTCGGCGGCCTTCTTCGAGGCGGATCCTTCGGGCCGCGTTCCCTCCCTCGATCTCGGACTCGGCCTCCCCGACCCGGGCAAAGCCGCCCGCGCCCTCGGGCTTCCCCTCCGGGCCCGCGAGGGCGTCGAGGCCCTCTCCCGCCGCTTCGCCGCGGTCTCCCCGCCCTCCCGCCTCCCCGGGCCTTCAGCGGTCGAAACAGGGGCGCCCGCGGCGAAGGGGGGCGGAGAAGCGGGGGAGGCCGCCTACCTTCTCGAGGCAGCGAGCTATTGCAGGCTCCGCGGCACCATGGACGAGGTGCGGGCCATCGACGGACTTTCCCTCCGCCTCGCCCGCGGCGACTCCCTGGCCCTGGTCGGCCACACCGGCTCCGGAAAGTCGAGTCTCCTCGAGCTCTGCGCCGCCCTGGCCAAGCCCTGCGGGGGCAGCCTCCGCGTCCTCGGCCTCGATCCCCTTGCCCGCGGCACCGACCTGGCCGCCCTTCGCATGCGCTCCCCCCTCGCCATCCAGCGCCCCGAGTCGGCCCTCTTCGAAGCCTTCGCCGGCGATGATGTCGCCTTCGGCCCGCGCAACCGGGGCCTTTCGGGCAAGAGCCTCGTCGACAGGGTGAGGCGCTGGATGGGCGAGGTGGACCTCGACTATGCCGCCTTCCGGGACCGGCCTGTCCGAAGCCTCTCGGGAGGCGAAAAGCGGCGCCTCGCCCTGGCAGGAGTACTCGCCCTCGAGTCGGAGGCCCTCCTCCTCGACGAACCCACCCAGGCCCTCGACCCGGCCACGCGGGGAACGGTGCATGCCCTCATCGCCAGGCTGCGCGGGGAGGGGAGGACCCTGATCCTCGCCACCCACTCGATGGAGGAGGCCGCGGCGGCCGACCTCGTCGCGGTGCTCCGCGCGGGGAGGCTCGTCGCCCTCGGACCGCCCTCGCGGATCTTCTTCGAGGACTACGATCCCGGCTGGGGAATCGCCCGTCCCTTCGCGGTCGAGCTCGCCCTGGCCCTCGAGGCCGAAGGCTTCGTCTCCCTCCGACGCCCCCTGGACCTCGACGCCCTGGCCTCCGCCCTCGGCCTGCCGAATCGCCCGAACTCGGCTACGGCCGGGCCGGCCGCGGCCGGCCCCGCCCCGGGGGGGGGGCCCAGAG
>Ga0334722_10000196_pt1 | contig 90078 bp, 76 predicted proteins | sample C3_bottom_MG_FD_207210 | JGI IMG/M metagenome (GOLD analysis project Ga0334722, IMG submission 207210) | Sediment microbial communities from Yellowstone Lake, YNP, Wyoming, USA - C3_bottom | ecosystem: Environmental > Aquatic > Freshwater > Lake > Sediment | place: USA: Wyoming | collected...
TGAATCGGCGCGGTAGTTAGAGGCCGGATATACGTGCGCAGTCGTACCTTACCGCCAAAGAACGGGGTGCTTGCAAACGAGGAGGGGTCCATATACGTGCTTTTGGTACGGATAGAAACCGTCCGTACCAAAAGCACGGTTATGGACAAAAACGGGTAGCGCGGGGGCTTTATTCAAGATTGCCGATCGCGTGCGGATGGGTTCATCATCCGTACGCGATCGGCAATCCGCGCGGACGGAGTTTCGTCCGCGCAAAAAAACGGTCGCTGGATATTAAACTCAGGCCGGCTTGGCCTGGGCGGCCCTAGTCCGGTCGAGCATGGTCATTGCCGAGGTGATCATCGTGGCCATGTCGCCCATGTTGCCCGGAACGATGAGCGTGTTGTTGGTCTTGGCCAGCGCAGCGAAAGCGGTGACATACTGCTCGGCGACTTTCAGGTTGGCCGCCTGCTGCCCGCCCTCTTTGGCGAGCGACTCCGCCACGGCGGTCACCGCGGCCGCGGTCGCCTCCGCAATCAGCCGGATCGAAGTGGCGTCGCCCTGCGCCTTGTTGACCACCGCGGCCTTGGCGCCCTCGGACTTGAGGATCGCAGCCTGTTTTTCACCCTCGGCGATGTTGATCTCCTGCTGCTTCTGACCTTCGGACTTGGCGATCAGCGCACGCTTCTCGCGCTCGGCGGTGATCTGCGCCTGCATCGCGCGCAGTATGGTCTCCGGCGGAGTGATGTTCTTGATCTCGTAGCGCAGCACCTTCACTCCCCAGGAGCGGCCGGCCTCGTCCAGCACCGACACCACCTGGCGGTTCATTTCGTCGCGGCTCTCGAAGGTCTTGTCCAGTTCCATCTTGCCGATTTCGCTGCGCAGCGCGGTCTGCGCGAGCTGGGTGATGGCGGCGAGGTAATTGGAGGAACCGTAAGACGCAAGCCGCGGGTCGGTGACCTGGAAATAGATCACGCCGTCGACGGACAGCTGCGTGTTGTCCCGGCTGATGCACACCTGTTCGGGCACATCCAGCGGCACCTCTTTCAACGAATGGGTGTAGGCGACGCGGTCGACGAAAGGCACGATCACGTTCATGCCGGGCTGCAGCACGGCATGGAATTTCCCCATGCGCTCCACCACCCAGGCGCTCTGCTGCGGCACCACGCGCACGCCTTCGATGACGAACACGATCGCCACCGCGAGTATGAAAAACGGGATGGTGTAGCCGCTTGTCTGCTGGAACTGCGAAATCGCTATGGTGGCGATCAGGACGGCGATGAATTTCGGGAACATGTTCATTCTCCCAGCATAAGAACTCGTTGCAAATCGAAAGGACGCCCACCGAAAGGACTTTCCCCTCGACGGTGCTCAAGACTTTCGGCGGCATCCACGCATACGTCCCTGAGTCAGGGTTTGACCTTGGAGACCTTGAGCGTATTGCCGTCCACACTGCAGATGAACAGCACCTGGCCGCGATCGAACTCGCGCTCGCCCTCTACCTCCGCATCCCACTGCGTGTTGCGATAGGTCACCCGCGCCGCGCCTTGTTCGCGATTCACCCAGGCTTCCAGCGTGACTGCCTGACCCACGTCCAGCGAAGCCATGTCCGGCTGCGGCATCGCCTTGCGCTGCTGCCGCAGCCAGAACACGCCCGCGACCGCCACCAGCGCGGCGCACAAGGCCTCGAGCCAGAATCCCAGACCGAGCCAGGCCGTGGCCGAACCGGCGAACGCCGCGACGCCCAGGATCAGCAGGAAAAACGTACCAGTGACCAGTTCAGCGATGACCAGCACGAATCCGGCGGCCAGCCAGACCAGATAAGTTTCCATGAATTTCCCGAGAAGACCAGGTGCGTCCATCATAGCGCAATCCCGTACCCCAAGGCGCCGCATCGCGGCGACGACACAGCTACGTTATGATGCGAGAAGGCGCGCGTCAGCACTGCAGCGAAACAGCTGAACAACAGGAGTCAGGGATGAAATCCAATGGCAGCGGCCAGCACCAACCCGGCGCAAATTCGGGCATCGTTCCCAGCGTCAACCTCGCGGCCGAGCCGGGCCGGATGGATTTTTACGAGCGCGCCCGCAGCCGCAACCTCGCGCCGCTGTGGCGCGTGCTGCACGGGCTGGTCACCGACCGGCCGGCGCCGCGCTGCGTACCCGCCATCTGGCGCTATGCCGAGATCCGCCCCTACCTCATGGAGGCATGCAAGCTGATCAGCGCGGAGGAAGCCGAGCGCCGCGTCATGGTGCTGGAAAACCCGGGGCTAGCCGGGGAGTCGCGCATCACCCAGAGCCTGTTCGCCGGATTGCAGATCATCCTGCCGGGCGAAATCGCGCCGGCGCACAAACATGTCGCCTCGGCGCTGCGCTTCATCATCGAAGGGAATAAAGCCTACACCGCGGTTGCAGGCGAGCGCACCATGATGGAGCCCGGCGATTTCGTGATCACCCCGTCCATGACCTGGCACGACCACGGCAACGAAAGCGACGCGCCGATGGTATGGCTCGACGGCCTGGACATGCATATCGTCAACCTGATGTGCGCGAGTTTTCGCGAAGGCTATCCGGGCAAGGTCCACCCGATCGGCCGCCCGGAAGGCGCGGCCGCGGCTGAAGCGGGGTGCAACCTGCTGCCGGTCGATCAGGCATACGCTACGCAAACCTCGCCGATATTCAACTACCCCTACGGCCGCACGCGCGAAGCGCTGGAGCAGCTCGCGCGCTTTCGCGCCGCCGACCCCTGGCACGCCTACAAGATGAAATACATCAACCCGGTCAACGGCGGCTGGGCCATGCCCACGATGTCCACCTGGATGCAGCTCATTCCCAAGGAATTCAAGACCGCGTCCTACCGCTCCACCGACAGCGCCGTGTTCACCGTGGTCGAAGGCACCGGTTCGAGCAGGATAGGCGCCGAGACCTTCGACTGGGGTCCGCACGACATTTTCGTCGTGCCGAGCTGGGCCGCGCACACCCACACCGCCACCAGCGACGCCGTGGTCTTCATCTACTCGGACCGGGTAGTGCAGGAGAAGCTGGACTTCTGGAGGGAGGAAAAGGGGGCGGCATGAGCAGGGAGCAGGGGCCCCGCGCAGCGGGGATGCGACCGACCGCGATTGCCGCCAGACGCCGACAGTGGCCGCGATCGATTCACCACATTGGTGCGGAGGCGGCGGCATGAGCAGGGAGCAGGGGCCCCGCGCAGCGGGGATGCGACCGACCGCGATTGCCGCCAGACGCCGACCGTGGCTGCGATCGATTCACCACATTGGTGCGGAGGCGGCGGCATGAGGGATCCCGGGACGGACACCATAGCTCGACGCGCTATAATTGCCACAGCGCGGAGATTGCAATGGTCGCGGTCAGCCCACCACCTTGGGGGAATGTGTGCACGTAAAGCCCGCTGAAATTCTGAGCGTCGAGCAGGAGGAACTGCGGGGGATTTCGCGCACCGTCGCCGAAATCGAGTGGCTGCTGCTGATCCTGGTGCTGCTGTTCCAGGTGTTCGACGGGCCTCTCGCCGCGGACCAGGCGGCCGTTTCCGCGGGGCTGTTCTTCTACGCCGCATTCGTCCTCAGCTTTCGCTACACCAATTTCTACAAAACCGAATCGCGCTGGAAGATCGCCATCGAAACCTTTGCGATGGTGATCTTCATCACCTGGGTGCTCTGGTACACGGGCAAACTCGCGAGCCCGCTGGTCAACACCTACCTGCTCGTCATCATTACCAGCGCGCTTGCGCTGGGCAAGCTCACCACCATGTTCGAAATGGCGCTGATCACCGCCTGCTTCGTACTGCTTGGAGAAAATTCACCCTCCGGACAGATACTTTCGCTCGCCTATATCGGCGGCCTGGTGGCGCAGCTCGCGCCGATGCTGCTCGTCGCCTATATCACCACCATGTTTTCGGCCGACATCCGTTTCGGCCTGAACCGGGCCCGGCTGCTGGCTGAAACCGACGACCTCACCGGCGTCTACAACATGCGCGGCTTCGCCATTGTCGCCGACCGGCTGTTCAGCCAGGCGGTGCGCTACAACCGCTCGGCCAGCGTGCTGATGATAGATTCGGACCATCTCAAAGCGGTGAACGACCTTCACGGACACGAGGCAGGGAACCAGTTGCTGCAACTGCTGGCGAAATGTATCGAGACCGAACTGCGCCACACCGACGTACTGGCGCGCTATGGCGGTGACGAATTCGTGGCTTTGCTTCCGGAGGCGCCGGCGGCCAGGGCGCTGGAGGTGGCGCAGCGCATCATCAAGGCGGTGGCGACCACGCCGCTGGAGCACGAGGGCAAGCGCATCGACACCAGCGTCAGCATCGGCCTCGCCAGCTACCCGGACGACGGCCGCAGCATCGACGCCCTGCAGGGGCGCGCCGATCGCGCCATGTACCTTGCCAAGGAGCAGGGCCGCAACCGGGCCGTGAAGTTCACCCTCTGACCGCTACCGGGGCGCCGCCCCTGCGCCCAACCGCTGACCCGCGTCAGCCCGGCGCGCCCGATTCCGCTGCGAGCCGGCGGATGGTGCTGATGGTGTCGATATCGGACTCGACGTAAGCCTGTTCGGCGAACCTGCCGTAGAGCTCCTCCAGCGGCGCCGTTCCGGCGTCGCGCACGGTCTCATAGTCGAAACGAACGAACAGCTGGCCGGGCTCAGGCTCCTCTATGGTCATCGCCAGCGAGGCGGCGGGAGACTCCCCCGCTGCCTCGATCTCGTAGCGCACTTGGTTCATCGGACTGAAGCGCACGCGGTCGCGCAAGCGCAGGCTGCCGAAATGCAGCACGCGCGACAGCGTGTTTTCGCGGCGCTCGACGATCTCGAAGCGGTCCAGCGCCGACACGAACAGCAGCGGATTCTCGGCGCGCAGCACCAGGCCGCGCCATAGCTGTTCGCGCGACAGCGGATCGATCAAGGGATTGAACGGATCGTTGATCTGGATCAGATGGCTGAATTTCATTGAGGCCTGCCGACGCGCCGCGCATGAGACGGGTTGAATGTTAGCAGGCCCTGGGGGTTGGAGCTTTTTCGTCGCGCCGGGAATTCCCGCCCGGTTTTTCGTTTCTCGCGCTGCGGAAAGCCTGTAAAATTACGGCTTTCCACGTATCGGCGAACCGTGCCCACCTTCCAGGAAATCATCCTCAGGCTGCAGTCCTATTGGGACCGGCAGGGCTGCGCCCTGTTGCAGCCCTACGACATGGAAGTGGGCGCCGGCACGTCACACACCGCCACCTTCCTGCGCGCGCTCGGCCCCGAGCCCTGGCGCGCCGCCTACGTCCAGCCCTCGCGCCGCCCCAAGGACGGACGCTACGGCGACAATCCGAACCGGTTGCAGCACTATTATCAGTACCAGGTCGTGCTCAAGCCGTCGCCGCCGGACATACTCGAACTCTACATCGGGTCGCTCGAAGCCCTGGGCATCGATCCCAAGGCGCACGACATCCGTTTCGTCGAGGACGACTGGGAGAATCCGACGCTCGGCGCCTGGGGCCTGGGCTGGGAGGTCTGGCTAAACGGCATGGAAGTGACGCAGTTCACCTACTTCCAGCAGGTCGGCGGCATCAACTGCAAGCCGATCACGGGCGAAATCACCTACGGCATCGAGCGCCTCGCGATGTACCTGCAGGACGTGAAGAACGTGTTCGACCTGGTGTGGACGCCGGGCGTGACTTACCGCGACGTGTACCACCAGAACGAGGTCGAGCAATCGACCTACAATTTCGAGCAGTCCGACGCGGCCATGCTGTTCCGGCATTTCGCCGACCACGAAGCCGACGCCAGGCGCCTGATCGAGGCGCAACTCGCCCTCCCCGCCTATGAAAAAGTGCTCAAGGCTGCGCACACTTTCAACCTGCTCGATGCGCGCGGCGCGATTTCAGTCACCGAGCGCGCCGCCTACATCGGCCGCATCCGCAACCTCGCACGCAGCGTATCGCAGTCGTATTTCGATTCCCGCCTGCGCCAGAATTTCCCGATGTGCGCGCCGGCGCAACTCGAGCGCCTGGGTATCGACCTTGTCGTATTGAAAGCGGCGCTTTCGGCGCGCGAAGCGGCATGAACGCGTCCCTGTTGGTGGAACTGTTCACCGAGGAACTGCCGCCCAAGGCGCTGAAAGCCCTGGGCGACGCTTTCGCGCAGGGCATCGCCTCAGGTCTTGCCGAGCGCGGCCTGCTCGGCCAGGGCCATGAGATCCGTGCCTATTGCACGCCGCGCCGGCTGGCGGTGCATGTATCGACCGTGCTGGCACGCTCGCTAGACCGCGAACAAACGAAGAAACTGATGCCGGCGAAAGTCGCTTTCGATTCCGCCGGAAAACCGGCGCCGGCGCTGCAAAAGCGGCTGGAAAAGGAAGGCTATGCCGCGGATGCCGACCTGTCCGGGCTGATCGAGCGCCGCGCCGAAGGCGGCGCGGAATACGTATTCCTGCATCAAATCGTGCCGGGCATGCAACTCGCCGCCGCCTTGCAATCAGCCCTGGCGGAGGCGATCGCGAGTCTGCCCATTCCCAAAGTGATGAGCTATCAACTCGCGGACGGAACCACGACGGTGCAGTTCGTGCGCCCGGTTCACGGGCTGCTCGCCCTGCACGGCGCCGACATCGTACCCATCTCCATCCTCGGCCTCGATGCCGGCCGCATCACTCACGGCCATCGCTTCCAGGGTGCGCCGGATATTTCCGTGGCGACGGCCGACGCCTACGAAGAAGCGCTGGCCGCGCACGGGCGGGTGATCGCCGCGTTCGACGCGCGCCGCGCCGAAACCGAGACACAGCTGATCGCCAAGGCCGGGACGCTGGGCGCTTCGCTCGGCCCGGAGCAGGACGTCGCACCCTTGCTCGACGAAGTCACCGCGCTGGTCGAATTTCCGACCGTGTACGCCGGGGAGTTCGAAGCCGAATTTCTGGCGGTGCCGCAGGAATGCCTGGTGCTCACGATGCGCACCAACCAGAAATATTTCCCGCTGTTCGACGCCGCCGGCAAGCTGACCAACCGCTTCCTGATCGTCAGCAATATGCGGCTCGCCGACCCGAAGAATATCGTCGAAGGCAACAATCGCGTGGTGCGGCCGCGCCTCGCCGACGCGCGCTTCTTTTTCGAGACGGACAAGAAAACCCGGCTGGAGGCGCGCGTCCCCCAGTTGGGATCCATCGTCTATCACAACAAACTGGGCAGCCAACTCGAGCGCGTGGAGCGCGTGCAGCTGCTCGCGGGAAAAACGGCGCGCGCGATCGGCGCCGATCCGGCGCTGGCCGAGCGCGCCGCCTGGCTGGCCAAGGCCGACCTCGTCACCAGCATGGTCGGCGAGTTCCCGGAACTGCAGGGCGTCATGGGCGGCTACTACGCCCGCGCCGACGGCGAGCATGCGCTAGTGGCCGAAGCGCTGAGCGATCAATACCGGATACGCTTCGAGGGGACCGAAGCCCCCGCGAACCTGGTCAGCATGAGCCTGTTCATCGCCGATCGCGTCGAGACCCTGGCCGGCATCTGGGGCATAGGGCTCAAGCCCAGCGGCGACAAGGATCCGTTCGGCCTGCGCCGCGCCGCGCTCGGCCTGATCAACGCATTCGAGTTGCTCGGCGCAACGGCCCGGTTGCGGAATCAGGCATTCACGCTGCGGCTGGGCGAGCTGCTGCAGCAGGCGGCCGCGCTGTACCGACCGGGTATCCTCGACCAGGACGCACCTGCCGCGATCATGGAGTTCGTCTACGAGCGTTACCGCAACCAGCTGATCGGCATGTTCGAACGCAACGCGGTCGACGCCGTGATCGCATTGCAGCCGCCGCTGCATGAGGTGGTCGAGCGCGTGCGCGCCGTGATCGAATTCGGCGCGCTGCCCGAAGCCGAGGCGCTCGCCGCCGCCAACAAGCGCATCGGCAATATCCTGAAGAAGGCCGACAGAAGCGCGTCTCCAGCCGATGCCTCGCTTTTTGTCGAGGCTGCCGAGAAGGCGCTCGCAACGGTGATGGATAAAGTCCGTCCCGCCGCGCAGCAGCGCTTTGCCGCCAGCGATTATGCCGGGACGCTGAAACTGCTTTCCGAGATGCGGGAACCGGTGGACGTTTTTTTCGATGCCGTCATGGTCATGGCCGAAGATCCCAAGCTGCAAAAAAACCGGATCGCGCTGCTGCGCGATCTGCACGGTCTGATGAACATGGTCGCCGACCTCTCCAGGCTCGCCGCATGACCCGCGTTCACGTGGAACTCGTCCAATGACAAACCGTCCGATGAAGCTTGTAGTGCTCGACCGCGACGGCGTGATCAACCTCGATAGCGATCAATATATCAAGAGCCCGGAGGAGTGGAAGCCGATCCCGGGCAGCCTGGAGGCGATCGCGCGCCTCACCCAGGCGGGCTTTCGCGTGGTGATCGCGACCAACCAGTCCGGCCTGGGGCGCGGTTTGTTCGACATGGCCACGCTCAACGCCATGCACGACAAGATGCACAAGGCAGTGAACCAGCTCGGCGGGCGCATCGACGCGGTGTTTTTCTGCCCGCACGCGCAGGACGCGGGCTGCGCGTGCCGCAAGCCGAAGCCGGGCATGCTGCACGAGATCGCCGCGCGCTTCGATCTCGCGCTCGCCGGGGTGCCGGTGATCGGCGACTCGCTGCGCGACCTGCAGGCAGCGAGTGCGGCCGGCGCCCGGCCGATCCTGGTGCTGACCGGCAAGGGCCAACAAACGCTCAAATCCGGCGGCCTGCCCGCGGGCACCGAAATCCATCCTGACCTAGCCGCCGCCGCCCTGGCGCTCGCCGCATGATGGTCCTGCGCGCCTTCGTCTACTACCTGCTCCTGGTGATCATCGTCGTGCCCTATTGGGTGATGATCATGTGCCTCGCGTGGCTGCCGCGCATTCCGCGCTGGAAGGTCATCGCCGGCTGGCCGCGCCTCGCCGCCTGGCTTGCGATCTACGTGCTCGGCATACGCTATGAAGTGATCGGGCGCGAGAATATTCCGGCCGAACCGGTGGTGATCCTGTCCAAGCATTCCTCCGCCTGGGAGACCCTCGCCTACTCCGGGATCTTCCCTCCCCACGTGTACGTGATGAAGCGCGAACTCATGTGGCTGCCTTTCCTCGGCTGGGGACTGGCACTGTTCAACCCGATATTCATCGACCGCGCCGACCGCAAGAACGCGATGCGGCGCACGGTCGAGATCGGCAAGGAGCGATTCGCGCAAGGGTTCAACATCATGATGTTCCCGGAAGGCACGCGCATCGCCGTCGGCAAGCGCGGCAAGTACAAGCTCGGCGGCGCAGTCATCGCGGTCCAGACCGGCGCGCGCGTGCTGCCGGTGGCGCACAACGCGGGGCTGCTGTGGCCGCGCAATTCCTTTCTCAAGCACCCGGGCAAAGTAACCGTGGTGATCGGCGCGCCCATCGACAGCGCCGGCCATACGCCGGACCAGCTGATGCGCAAAGTCGAGGACTGGATCGAAAGCCAGGTGGATATCCTGGTGCGCGCGGAGCGCCCGCATGCAGCTTGAGTTGCCGCTGGCGGTCGCGCCCGCGGTGGCGCCTGCCGGAACGCTGCGCACCATCCAGCTCGGCAGCGAAATCGTGAGCTACCGCTTCCGCCGCGCGCGCCGCCGTTCGATCGGCATCATGATCGACGACGACGGCCTGCGCGTGGCCGCGCCGGAACATACGCCGGTCGCCGAGGTCGAAGCCTTCATCCGCGAAAAGACGCAATGGGTGGTGAAAAAACTGTCCGCGTGGCGCGACGCGCCCAAACGGCCGGTGGTCGCCTGGGCAGACGGCGCGACGATCGCCTTTCTGGGCGCGCCAGTAACCATAGGGCTCGTGCCCGGCCGGCGCGACATCAGCCTGGAAAATGGGCGCCTCGAAATCGGCCTTGCGCCCCGCGGCGAAACCGCGGCGTTGCGAAAGCGCGGCATTGCCTGGATCAAGGAACGCGCGCTGACGCTGCTGGGCGAGCGCCTGGCGCTGTACGCGGCCCGCCTGGGCGTGCCGATGCCTACCCTGACCCTGTCCAATGCACGCACGCAGTGGGGGCTGTGCCGGGAGGGCGGACACGTGCGTCTCAACTGGCGCCTGATCCACCTGCCTATGCACCTGGTCGATTACGTGGTCGCGCACGAACTGGCGCATCTGCGGGAAATGAATCACTCGGCGCGCTTCTGGGCCGTGGTCGGCGGCCTGTATCCGGATTACCGCAACGCACGCAGCGAACTGCGCCGCTGCAACCACCGGCTGCCGATTTTATAGGAGGAGTCAACGTGAGAATACTGCATACGATGTTGCGCGTGGGAAACATGGAACGTTCGGTGAAGTTCTACACCGAGGTCATGGGCATGAAGCTGCTGCGTACCACCGACCGGCCGGAACAGAAATACTCGCTCGCGTTTGTCGGCTACGGCGGCGAGGACGCGCAAGCGGTGATCGAGCTCACCTACAATTACGGCGTCGACCGCTACGACCTCGGGACCGCGTTCGGACATCTGGCGATCGAGGTGCCAGATGCGAAAAAAACCTGCGATACGGTGAAGGCCAAGGGCGGCATCGTGAGCCGCGAAGCCGGGCCGGTCAAAGGCGGGAGCACGGTCATCGCCTTCGTTCAGGATCCGGACGGCTACAAGATCGAGCTGATCGAGCACAAGTAGTCGCCGGAGCATGCTCGCATTCAGCGCTTAGAAGCGGTTGCAAGATGAGTTAGCGAGACCTTGCACGGACGATAAATCCGTTCGTGCGGATCGTCGATTGCATGCGGATGATGAAACTATCCGCATGCAATCGACGACCTTGGATAAAACCCAATACTTTCCCGGTTCTTCCCCATAACCGTGCTTTCTGTACGGATGCTTTCTATCCGTACAGAAAGCATGGTTGGCGCGCGCAGCGCGCAAGGTCTTGCTCAACCCTGATCGAGCGAAAAGCCCGTTTTTCTAATTTTGCAACGGACGCTTAGGCGCGACGGAGCGCGCCGGCTGTTCCAGCGGCAGGCGCGTTGGTGCATATCAATGCGCCGTCAATTTACCTTTGCTGGCTAAATAGTTGCTGATCGCGACGAAATCGGCCACCGCGAGATTTTCTGCGCGCAGGCCGGGCGCGATCGCGAGCGCGGCATAGTCGCCGGCCTCGAGCAGCCCGGCGAGGGAATTGCGCAGGGTCTTGCGCCGCTGCGCGAAAGCGCGCCGCACGACTTGCGCCAGCCCCGATTCGCTTACCGCCGTCAGCTGCACCTGCGGCCGCGGGATCATGCGCACCACGGCAGAATCCACCTTCGGCGGCGGCGAGAAGGCGTCAGGCGCGACGTCGAACAGCAATTCCATGTCGAACCGGTATTGCAGCATCACCGACAAACGGCCATAGTCGCGGCCGCCAGGGCCGGCCACCATGCGCTCGACCACCTCTTTCTGCAGCATGAAATGCATGTCGCGTATGCGCTCGGCGTAGCCCGCCAGGTGAAACAGCAGCGGCGTGGATATATTGTAGGGCAGGTTTCCGACCACGCGCAGCGCGGGCGGCAGCAGGGCAAAATCGAATTCGAGCACGTCGCCGGCATGCACCGAAACGCGGGCCGGCGGGTAAGCGAGTCGCAGGCGCGCGATGATATCGCGGTCGATCTCGATCACGTGCAGGTGGCGCAGCACCGCTGTCAGCGGCGTGGTCAGCGCCCCCAGTCCGGGCCCGATCTCCACCATGGGATCCTCCGCCTGCGGCCGGATCGCGGCGACGATGCCGGCGATCACTGCCTGGTCGGTCAGGAAGTGCTGACCAAAGCGTTTGCGCGGGATGTGTTTCATATAACGACAGACTATTTGGCGCGGACAAAAAAAAGTCCGCGCGGATCGTCGATGGCGCACGGATGAAAACCCATCCGCGCGCTATCGACGATCTTGTAAAAAACCCCGCACCGTCCTGGTTTTAACCATAACCGTGTTTTCTGTGCGGATGCGCTTTCCATCCGCGCGGAAAACACGGTTGGCGCGCGCAGCGCGCAAGTCCGCTCGTCGCGTCCGGCGGCATCCAAGGCGCAATTCACAGACCGTTTGCGCGGGGCGTGCTTCATCAACGCCTGGTGGCATGCACCATCTCCAGCGCCATTTCAATCGCCGCAACCAGGCTGCCCGGATCGGCCTTGCCGCTACCGGTCAGTTCCAGCGCCGTGCCATGGTCGACCGAGGTGCGTACGATGGGCAAGCCGAGCGTGACGTTGACGCCCTTGCCGAAGCTCGCATACTTGAGCACCGGCAGCCCCTGATCGTGGAACATCGTGAGCACGCAGTCGCCGCGCGCGAGCACCTGCGGCGTAAACAGCGTGTCGGCTGGAAACGGTCCTTCCAGATGCATGCCCGCCTGGCGCATCCGGTCCAGCACCGGAGCGATGACCTCGATTTCCTCGCGGCCCAGATGGCCGCCCTCGCCGGCGTGCGGGTTCAGGCCGGCGACCAGAATGCGCGGTTCGTCGATGCCGAAACGCTGCTGCAGCGCACGATGCAGAATCCGCAGCGTCTCCTCCAGGCTTGCGCGCGTGATCGCGCCGGCCACCTCGGCCAGCGCCAGGTGGGTGGTGGCGAGCGCCACCCGCAATCCGCCCCCGGCCAGCATCATCACCACGCGCGGCGTGGCGGTCAGCGCCGCAAGATATTCGGTATGCCCGGTGAACGGCACGCCGGCGTCGTTGATCACGCCCTTGTGCACCGGCGCGGTTACCATCGCGGCAAATGTGCCGTCGACGCAGCCGCCAACAGCGCGATCCAGCAGGGCCAGCACGTAGCGGCTGTTGGCCGGATCCAGCCTGCCCGCCGTCACCGGCGCGGCCAGCGGCAGGTGCAGGACTTCGAGTTCATCCGCCGCCGGCGCTCGCGCCGGGTCGTAGGCGCGCAGACGTAGAGCCAGGCCCAGCCGGGCGGCACGCGCCGCGAGCAAATCCTGGTCGGCAAGTACGACGGCGCGGCACGGCGGGCGCAGCGCCGCCAGCGCGAGACAAATGTCGGGCCCTATGCCTGCGGGCTCGCCGGAGGTGATCGCGATGACAGTAGGTGGTGCCGCTATTCCCATCTCGCTCCTACGCGGACCGTGCGCCGCGCCGCTGCGCATGCCGACTCGCGTTTCCGCTGCGTGCCGAACCGGCCCCCGAATGAGGGCAGGATGCGGGCAAGGCTCCCCTCATCTGGAAACAATACCCGATGCCCGGCATCAGCCCTCGTCCGACCGGTACTCCACGAAGGCGCGGTCGCGCAACTGGCGCAGCCACTCCTGGTAAGCCTCGTCGGCCTTGCGCTCGCGCAGTATCAGGCGCGCCTCCTGGCGCTTGCGTTCGCCCGACACGTCGGTCTTGCGCCGCTCCAGCACCTGCACCAGATGCCAGCCGAAAGGCGACGCAAAGGGCTGGCTCAGCTGCCCCACCTCGAGTCGGTTCATCGCGCGCTCGAATTCGGCCACGGTGTCCCCGGGATAGATCCAGCCCAGATCCCCTCCCTTGATAGAAGACGGGTCGTCGGAATTGAGCTTAGCCAGTTCGCCGAAATCCGCGCCGTTGACGATGCGTTCACGCAGGTTTTCGAGCTTGCGCTTGGCATCGACCTCGGACACGATTTCGCTGGTCTTGATCAGTATGTGCCGCGCATGGGTCTGCTCGACGACGGCCGGCAGGCCGCCCCCGCGGCGGTCGATCAGCTTGATCAGATGAAACCCGGCCGGGCTGCGGATGATGGCGCTCACCTCGCCGGGCTTCAGCCCCTCCACGGCATGGGCGTAGAGATCCGGCAAGCGGTCGCGCGAGCGCCAGCCCATGGCCCCGCCCTGCAGGGCGTCCGGGGCATCGGAAAAACCGACGGCGAGTTTGGAAAACTCGGCACCCTCGCGCAGCTGCGCGAGCACCTGCTCGGCGCGGGCGCGCTGCCGGCTGACCTCCTCGGGGCTCGCCTGTTCCGGCAGTCGCAGCATGATGTGGCTCAGGTTGAATTCCGTCGCCGCGCCCGGCGACGCGGCTTGCTGGCTGAGGAAATAGTCGATCTCGTTGTCGGTGACCACAATGCGGTTGTCGACCTCGCGTTCACGCAGGCGCGACAGCAGGATCTCATTGCGGATTTCCTCGCGGAATTTGTCAAACTGAACCCCGTCGCGTTCCAGCGCCTGGCGGAACTGGGTCAGCGACATTTTGTTGCCCTCGGCGACGCGCGCGACGGTCCGGTCCAGTTGCAGATCGTCCACGCGCAGCGCCGTCTCCGTCGCCAGCTGGAGCTGCAGCCGGTCCATGATCATGCGCTCCAATACCTGCTTTTGCAGCAAGGCGGCCGGGGGCAGCGGTGTGTTCTGCTGCTGCAACTGCCGCGTAATCACCTTGATCCTGTCCGCGAGTTCGCCGCTGGTGATCACCTCGCTATTGACCACCGCGACGATGCGGTCCACCAGCGCCACCGAACTGGGCGCCGCTTTCTGCGCCCACGCGCCGCAAGCGCCTAGTGCCAGGGCCGCGGTCGCGAGCCATGCAAGCGCGGTTGAATTCAAAAATCGCATATGGGCTTTACTCGTAAAAATCGAATGGCCGTGAATCCGGGCTGGTATGGTTGAGACGGTCGTAGCCGGGAATGTTGCGCTTCAAGGTCTCCAGCGGATTGGACCCGATGCGCGAGAACCCGTTCAATTCGAGCTGAATGAACAACGCGCTGGTCGAGTTGCCCGTGGCCGCGGCGAAGCGCTGTAGCACGACCCGGCCTATCCAGCAGCCGCCATTATATTCGAATCCGCCCAGCGCCTCGACCAGACGGTTGTCGCGCATGGAATAGTTGTAGCGGCCCACGCCGTACCAGCCGCCCCCGAGCGGCCACTGCGCCGAGACGTCGACCTGGTTCAGGGCGTCGCGCGTAAAACGATAGCCCAGATTGAGCACCTTCGCCGTCTCCGGCTGGTACCGGGCGCCCAGGGCCAGGCGCTGGAAATCGCTCCGGTGCGGGTTGTACTGCATCGCACTGTCCAGCGTCCAGTTTTGGGAAACGCGCCCGCTCAGCGCGGCCAGGAGATCCGAGGTCTTGTCGGTGCGCGCCGCAGTGGTCGTGTCCAGCGTCACCTGCTGATCCCGGAAATAGACCCGCTGCGCGATGGTGCCCTTGATCAATTCCGCGCCGCTGGTCGGCGACAGTATGCGCGAGGTCGCGGCCAGGGTCACCTGGTTGGCGTCGGCGATGCGGTCGCTGCCGTTGAACAGGTTTTCGGAAAAGATCTGCGCGGAATTGAAATCGGCCAGGCCGGTATCGAACAGCGGAATTTTGCTTTGATCGCGCACCGGCACGTACAGGTAATACAGGCGCGGCTCCAGCGTCTGGCGGTAGTTCCGCCCATTGAAGCCGGTGTCGCGCTCGAAGGTGAGGCCGCTGTCCAGGCTCGCGATCGGCATCGCCCTGCGTATCGCGTCGGGGGTGCCGGCGGGCGTGCGATCCAGGCTGTAGCCGGTGGAATGAAAGCCCAGTTTCGGCGTGAGATAGGCGCCGGGCCGCATCAGCGGCAGGCTGGCGCTCGGGTACAGCACGAAGCGGCTGCCGACCACGCTGGTAGGATGAGAGAAATGGACATACTCGCTCGCCAGCGCGAGGTCTACGCCGCTCCCGTACTCCCGCGCAGCGTTCAGCGTGAACTGCGGCAAGCGGCCGTAGGGTTCGATGATCGGATTGGCGGGATCCTGCAGCGTCTGGAACTTCTGCGCCCGCGCGGTGGCGGTCCACCAGCCCCCGCGGTAGGTCAGCATGCCGTCGCGCGGCAGCGTGGTCTGCGAGGTGATGTTGATGCGGCTCGACAGGTCGCGGAAATAATTGTCGTCGGAAACCTTGTTGAGGTTGAGGTAGCCGCTCAGGTTGCTGCTGAAATTCTGATGGTGCACGACGGTTAGGGCGTAGCGGTTGATGTTCCGCAACCTGTCGTTGGACAACTCCTCGAACCGGGCATCGCCGTCGTAGTCGCGACCGAGATAACGGAATTGCGCGCCCAACTGCAGTCCGCGCTTGGACAGTTCGCGCGGCGTAAGAGTCAGGTCCCGATTGGGCGCGAGGTTGATGTAATAGGGCGCGCTCACTTCCACCCCGCTCTTGCCGCTGCTGCCTATGGTCGGCGGAAGAAACCCGGATTTGCGCTGGTTGTTCAGCGAAAAATCGATCCAGGGAACGTAAACGATGGGCGTGCCCTTGAACACCAGCCTGCCTCTGCGCGCCACCCCCAGATCGCGCGTCATGTCGAGGTCCAGCTCGCCTACCTGCAGATACCAGTCTTCCTGGCCCGCTTTGCAGGTGCTGAAAGTCGCGTTTTCGAGGCGGTACCGGTCTTCGCCTTCAAACTTGATTACATCGGCCTTGCCGCGGGCGCGCACCGGGGTGTAGCCCGGGTGGCTTTGCAGCGCAAACTCGTAGTCTGCCTGGTCGAACTGGCCGACATTGTCGTGGATGCGCAGACGCAGCCCGGTGCCGCTCATACGGTCGCCGCCGCGCATCAGGCGCACCGCGCCGCTCGCCTGCACCTCGTCGGTGGCGTAGAGGTAGCGCAGACTATCTGCATGGACGCTGACCTCCCCCTGGCGCAATTCGGCGTTGCCGCTGGCGCTGGTTTCCCGATTGGCATAGCCCTCCATCCGGTCCGCGCTGATGGTTACCGGCAGCGCCGTGTCGGCCGGCGGCTTCAGCCGCGGCTCCTGCGCCTGTGCCGCTGCGGCGCAGAAAAGCAGGGCCAAAACGGGCGCTAGTTGGCGCATCGGCGGCTTCACGGTGATTGAAGGAGGGGGCGGGTTTTTTGAATGCTAAAATCGCACACTTTCGCGTTAATGGCAATCGGAACACACTTTGAACCCGTTGCAAAATACATTTTGCAACGGCAACCATAGGGGAGCATGAGGGGAGGTATCCCCTCATATTGCAATGAACGCTTTGGAACGGACACTCGCGTTAGAGACCTGGCTGGCGGGCCTTTTTCCTGCGGAAAAATGGACCATCGAACCCGCATCGGCCGACGCCAGCTTCCGCCGCTATTTCCGCGTCCGCCTGGCCGGCCGCGGCGAGAGCCGCATCGTCATGGATGCGCCGCCGCAGCAGGAGGATTGCCGGCCTTTCATCCGCGTCGCGGACTTGCTGCGCCAGGCCGGTCTCAACGCGCCGGCGGTGCTGGCGCAGGATCTGGAGCAGGGCTTTCTGCTGCTCACCGACCTCGGCGACACGACCTATCTGGCCGCGCTGCAGCAGGACGACAGCACCGCGGACGCGCTGTTCCGGGACGCGGTCGATGCGCTGATCGGCTGGCAGCTCGCCAGCCGGCCCGGGGTGCTGCCGCCCTATGACGCGGCGCTGCTGCGGCGCGAGCTCGACCTGTTTCCCGATTGGTATCTCGCACGGCACCTGGGTTTCGCGCTCACGCCGCAGCAGCGCGCGTCGCTGGAGAACATGTTTGCCCTGATCCTGGCGAGCAATCTGGCGCAGCCCGCGGTGTACGTGCATCGCGACTACATGCCGCGCAACCTGATGCTTTCGGCGCCCAATCCCGGCATCCTCGATTTCCAGGACGCCGTGTACGGGCCGGTCAGCTACGACCTGGCGTCGCTCACGCGCGACGCATTCATCAGTTGGGAAGAGGCGCGCGCGCTGGACTGGATCGTGCGCTATTGGGACCGGGCGCGCCGCGCCGGGCTCCCGGTCGGCTCCGATTTCGGCGACTTCTACCGCGATCTGGAATGGATGGGACTGCAGCGCCATCTGAAGGTGCTGGGCATATTTGCGCGCATCAAACACCGCGACGGCAAGTCCGGCTACATCGAGGACGCGCCGCGCTTTCTCAGCTACATACGCGCCGTCGCCGCGCGCTACAACGCGCTCGTCCCGCTGGCGCATCTGCTCGATGAGATTGAGGAGCAACAGGCCGCACCGGGGCGCGCATGAAAGCGATGATACTTGCCGCCGGGCGCGGCGTCAGAATGCGCCCGCTCACCGACACCCGCCCGAAGTCGCTGCTGGCCGTAGGCGGCAAACCGCTGATCGTCTGGCTGCTGGAAAAACTGGCTGGTGCCGGCGTCACCGAAACCGTGATCAATCACGCCCACCTCGGGCACATGATCGAAAGCGAACTGGGCGACGGCTCGCGCTTCGGCCTCGCGATCCGCTACTCGCCCGAGCAGGAAGCCCTGGAGACTGCCGGCGGTATCGCCCTGGCGCTGCCCATGCTCGGCACGGAGCCGTTTCTGGTGGTCAACGCCGACATTTACAGCGACTACGATTTCGCGGCGCTCGCCCGCCTGGATCTGGGCGACCAGCTCGCCCATCTGGTGCTGGTGGACAATCCGCCGCAGCATCCGCGCGGGGACTTCGCGCTGGACGGCGGGCAGGTGCGCGAAGCCGGCGAAGACCTGCTCACCTACAGCGGCATGGGCGTGTATGCGCCGCGGCTGTTCGGCGGCATTCCCCACCAGGGCAAGGTTCCGCTGGCGCCGCTGCTGCGCAAGGCGATGGCCGCGGACCGGGTATCCGGCGAGCATTACCATGGCCGCTGGCACGACATCGGCACCGTCGAGCGGCTGCAGGAACTGGATGCGCAACTGCGCCGCGGCAGCGCCTGAAGCGCGCTTCGTACTGGGAGCGAACACGGCCCGGAACGAAACGGTACAATTGATTCAGCAGGCGAAACCCCGAACCCTCCTTCAGCTCCCCTCCATGACCGACACCAAAGTTTACGCCGGGCGCCGCGCCGCGCTGCTCGCACAGATGCAAAGCGGCATCGCCATCGTGCCCACCGCGCCGCAGCGGGTGCGCAATCGCGACAGCGAATACCTGTACCGCTACGACAGCTATTTCTACTACCTCTGCGGTTTCCAGGAGCCGGACGCGGTGCTGGTCTTGATCGCCGGCGCGGCGCCGCAGAGCCTGCTGTTCTGCCGCGAGAAAAACCTGGAGCGCGAAACCTGGGACGGCTTTCGCTACGGCCCGGACGCGGCCAAGGAGATTTTCGGCGTCGACGCCGCCTACCCCATTGCCCAGCTCGACGAAAAACTGCCGCTACTGATGGCCAATCAGCCGGCGCTGCATTACGCGCCCGGCATGGATGCGGACTGGGATGCGCGCGTGATGCGCTGGCTGAACCAGGTGCGCGCGCAGAGCCGCACCGGCGTCAGCGCGCCGCAGCGCATCCACGACGTGCGCGCGCTGCTGGATGAAATGCGCCTGATCAAAGACGGGCAGGAGCTCGCGCTGATGCGCCGCGCGGCCGGCATCTCGGCCCAGGCGCACGTGCGCGCCATGCGCGCCACCCGTCCGGGAAAAATGGAATACGAGATCGAGGCCGAATTGCAGTACGAATTCCGCCGCAACGGCGCCCAGTTTCCGGCCTACTGGCCGATCGTCGCCGGCGGCGCCAATGCCTGCGTGCTGCACTACAGCGACAACCAGGCGCGGCTGGACGACGGCGCGCTGCTGTTGATCGACGCCGGCTGCGAACTCGACGGTTACGCGTCCGACATCACCCGCACCTTTCCGGTGAACGGAAAATTCACCGGGCCGCAGAAAGACGTGTACGAACTGGTGCTCGCGGCCCAGGCCGCCGCGATCGCCGCAACCCGGCCCGGCGCCGCCTGGGATGCGCCGCACGAGGCGGCGGTGCGCGCGCTGGCGCAGGGCATGATCGATTTCGGTCTGTGCCAAGGCAGCCTGGACCAGGTGCTCGAATCGGGCGCCTACAAGCGCTACTACATGCACCGCACCGGGCACTGGCTCGGGCTGGACGTGCACGACGCCGGCGAATACAAGATCGAAGGCAAGTGGCGGCCGCTGGTTGCGGGCATGACGCTCACGGTCGAGCCCGGCTGCTACATCCGTGCCGCCGCCGACGTGCCGCAGGCCTATTGGGACATCGGCGTGCGCATCGAGGACGACGTGCTCGTCACCGCGGACGGCTGCGAGCTGATCACCGTTGCAACACCCAAGAGCGTGGCCGACATCGAAGCCCTGGTGGGCAGGGACTGATGCGGTGCCTTGCAGTTCGCGATGGCCGCTGAAGCCCTAGACATCCTGATCGCGGGCGGCGGCCCGGTCGGCGCCGCGCTGGCGCTCGCGCTCGAAGGCAGCGGCCATTCGGTGCTGCTCGCAGAGGCGCGCAGCGCCGATTCCAATGAGCCGCGCAGCGCCGGTTCCAACGGGACGCGCAGCGCCGAACCCGGCGGTGCGCGCGGCGCAGTCGCGGGCGATGCGCGCGCGATCGCCCTGTCCTATGCCAGCCGCCTGATCCTCGAGCGCCTGCACGCCTGGCCGGCGATACCCGTCACCCCGATAGCGAGCGTCCATATTTCGCAGCGCGGCGGCTTCGGCCGCACCCTGATCCGCGCCGAAGACTGCGAACTGCCCGCACTGGGCTATGTCGCCAACTACGACGATCTGCAGAAGAGCCTGCTTGCCGCACCCTGCTCGGCCAGGCGCTTGTTCGGCGCCAGGCTGACCGGGTTCGATGGCAGCATCGCCGTGCTGCAGACCCAGGAAGGAGAGCGCAGCTTTGCGCCGCGCCTGACGGTGTTCGCCGACGGCGCGCGCATCGGCGAGGACAGCGCTGCGGCGGCCTACAGCAAGGACTACCACCAGACTGCGCTCATCGCCTGGGTGAGGACCGCGCAGGCGCACCGCGGCAGGGCCTGGGAACGCTTCACGCCGGAGGGCCCCCTGGCACTGCTGCCGCACGGCGCCGGCTACGCGCTGGTATGGACCGCCAGCCCGGATCGCGCCGCAAGCCTCGCCGCGCTCGATACGGCGGCTTTCCTCGACGCGTTGCACGCGGCTTTCGGCGACCGCCTGGGCGCATTCGTCGAAGCGGGCGAGCGCAGCGCATTTCCGCTGGCGCTGCGCTACCGGCGCGAGGAAACGCGGCCGCGCAGCTTGAGCGTGGGCAACGCCGCGCAGACCCTGCACCCGGTCGCCGGCCAGGGATTCAACCTCGGCCTGCGCGACGCCTGGGAACTCGCCCTGCTCGCGCGCGAAGCGCCCGATCCCGGCAGCGACGGCTTCATCGACGCCTATCGCCGCGCGCGCTCTCTCGATCGCCGCGCCGGCATCCAATTTACCGACGGCCTGGTAGGCTTGTTTTCGAATGCCGATCCGCTGCTCGGGCTCGCCCGCGGCGCCGGACTGCTCGCCCTCGACCTGCTGCCGTTCGCGCGCCGCTTCGTGGCGCGGCGCATGATTTTCGGCGCCCGCGCATTGCCTTAGATCAAGCGCAGGACAAGTTAAAGTAATACCTTCAGAGTGTGACCAAATCGATTTTTCTTCCGCGGCGATTGGGTATAGAATTGCCTCCCTTCCCGTGAAAACCCAGCCAACAACGCAATGAGAATCGGACCTCACGTGCTGCGCAACAATCTGTTCGTTGCGCCGATGGCCGGGGTCACGGACAGGCCGTTCCGCCAACTGTGCAAGAAATTCGGCGCCGGCATGGCGGTGTCCGAAATGGTCGCGTCCAACTCGCTACTCTGGGGCAGCGAAAAGACCAAGCGCCGCGCCAATCACCAAGGCGAGCCCGATCCCATTTCCGTTCAGATCGCGGGCGCCGACCCGGAGATGATGGCCGATGCCGCGCGCTACAACGTCGGCGAGGGCGCGCAGATCATCGACATCAACATGGGCTGTCCGGCAAAGAAAATCTGCAATGTGATGGCCGGTTCGGCGCTGCTGAAGGATGAGCCGCTGGTCGGCCGCATCCTCGAGGCCGTGGTCAAAGCGGTGGACGTTCCGGTGACGCTGAAGTTCCGCACCGGCTGGGACCAGAACAACAAGAACGCGCTGACCGTCGCGCGCATCGCCGAACAGAGCGGCATCCAGCTGCTCTCGATCCACGGGCGCACGCGCGCCTGCGGCTACACCGGGCACGCCGAATACGACACCATCGCCGCAGTCAAGCGCGCCACGCGCCTGCCGGTGGTTGCCAACGGCGACATCACGTCGCCGCAGAAAGCCAAGTACGTGCTCGACTACACCCAAGCCGACGGCATCATGATCGGTCGGGCGGCGCAGGGGCGGCCGTGGATTTTTCGCGAGATCGAGTATTACCTCAAGACCGGGGTGCACCTGCCGCCGCCGCGGGTCACTGAAATCCACCAGGTGCTGATCGCGCATCTGCACGATCTGTATGCGTTTTACGGCACGGATACCGGCGTCAAGATCGCGCGCAAGCATATTTCCTGGTACACGAAGGGGCTGGCCGGCTCGGCGAGCTTTCGCCACGCGATGAATCAATTGCAGAGCGTCGAGGAGCAACTGGCCGCGGTGAACCGGTTTTTCGAACAACAGGCGCAGCAATTCGAACACCTGCGCTATGAGGAGGAGTTGGCAGCATGACACCGCGCGCCAGTGAAATCGGAGAATGCGTACGCAAATCCCTGGAAAAATATTTCAAGGACCTCGACGGGGAGCGGCCGCGCGCCATCCACGAGATGGTGTTGAAGAACGTCGAAAAGCCCATGATCGAGGTGGTGCTGCACTACGCCGAGGGCAACCAGACGGTGGCCGCAAGATGGCTGGGCATCAACCGCAACACCCTGCGCAAGAAAATCGAACTACTGAAAATTAAAATGTAATACCGGGCGCCGGCGGTCACAACATCCGCGCCTGCCATGAAAGCACATCACCCATCTTCTCCTGATCATCACCGAGTCCTACCATGAGCATCCTCGTCAAGCAGGCCCTGATCAGCGTGTCCGACAAGACCGGCGTGGTCGAGTTTGCGCGCGCTCTGGCCCAGATGCAGGTATCGATACTCTCCACCGGGGGCACGGCCAAGCTGCTGGCGCAGAACAGCATCGCCGTGACCGAGGTGGCCGAGTACACCGGCTATCCGGAAATGCTCGACGGGCGCCTGAAGACCCTGCATCCGATGATCCACGGCGGGCTGCTGGCCAGGCGCGACCTGCCCGAGCACATGGCGGCAATCAAGGATGCCGGCATAGAGCCGATCGATCTGGTGGTGGTCAACCTCTACCCCTTCACCGAAGCCATCGCCAAACCCGGCTGCACGCTGGCCGACGCGATCGAAAACATCGACATCGGCGGACCCACCATGCTGCGTTCGGCGGCCAAGAACCATGGCGGTGTCGCGGTGCTGGTCGATCCGGCCGATTATCCGAAGCTGCTGGAGGAACTGCGGGCCAGCGGCGGGAAGGTGAGCGCCGCCACGCGGTTTGAACTGGCGAAAAAAGTGTTCACCCATACCGCGGCCTACGACGGCGCGATCAGCAATTACCTGACCGGTCTGGATGCCGAGCACAAGAGCCGCGACTATCCGCAGCGCTTGACGCTGCAGTTCGCCAAAGTGCAGGACATGCGCTACGGCGAGAACCCGCACCAGAGCGCGGCTTTCTATCGCGACCTGGAGCCGGCCGCGGGCAGCCTCGCCAGCTACACCCAACTGCAGGGCAAGGCGCTTTCCTATAACAACGTCGGCGATGCCGACGCGGCCTGGGAATGCGTGAAGACCTTTCCCGAGCCCGCCTGCGTCATCGTCAAGCACGCCAATCCCTGCGGCGTCGCCATAGGCGATACCGTGCTCGAGGCCTACCAGCGCGCGCTTCAGACCGACCCCACTTCGGCCTTCGGCGGCATCATCGCCTTCAACCGGCCGGTCGATGCGCCCACCGCAGAAGCCGTGGCCAAGCAGTTCGTCGAGGTGCTGATCGCGCCGGGCTACGACGCCGCCGCGAAGCAGGCGCTCGCCGCCAAGGCCAATGTGCGCGTCCTCACCGTCCCCCTGGCCGCAGGCGCCAACCGCTACGACATGAAGCGCGTCGGCGGCGGCCTGCTGGTGCAGACGCCCGACACCAAGAATGTGCTGACCGCCGAACTGCGCGTGGTCAGCCGCAAACAGCCCAGCGAAAGCGAGTTGCGCGACCTGCTGTTCGCCTGGCGCGTGGCCAAGTTCGTCAAGTCCAACGCCATCGTATTCTGCGGCAGCGGCCATACCCTGGGCGTGGGCGCGGGCCAGATGAGCCGCGTCGACAGCGCGCGTATCGCCGCGATCAAGGCGAAGAACGCCGGCCTGTCGCTCGCTGGCTCGTTCGTCGCTTCGGACGCGTTCTTTCCGTTTCGCGACGGCGTGGACGTCGTCGCCGAGGCCGGCGCCAAGGCCATCATCCAGCCCGGCGGCAGCATGCGCGACGATGAAGTCGTCGCCGCCGCCGACGAGCGCGGACTGGTGATGGTCTACACCGGCCACCGTCACTTCCGCCACTAGGTCCCGCGTTGAAGATTCTTGTCATCGGCGCGGGCGGCCGCGAACACGCCCTGGCGTGGAAGCTGGCCCAGGCGCCGCGCGTGCAGAAGGTTTACGTGGCTCCGGGCAATGCCGGCACGGCGCTGGAACCAGGCGTGGAAAATGTTCCGCTCAGCGACATCGGCGAACTGGTCGAATTCGCCCAGAATAATTCGATTCATCTCACCGTGGTCGGTCCCGAGGCGCCGCTCGCCGCAGGCGTGGTCGACCTGTTCCGTTCAAGAGGGCTGAAAATCTTCGGCCCCACGCGGGCCGCGGCACAGCTGGAAAGCTCCAAGGATTTCGCCAAACGCTTCATGCAGCGGCATCGCATCCCCACCGCGGCCTACGCCACCTTCGGCGACGCGGGCTCTGCCCACGCCTATATCGACGCGCAGGGCGCGCCCATCGTGATCAAGGCCGACGGCCTGGCCGCGGGCAAGGGCGTGGTAGTGGCGATGACGGCGCAAGAGGCGCACGACGCGATCGAACTGATGCTGGTGGACAACAAGATGGGCGACGCCGGCGCGCGCGTGGTGATCGAGGAGTACCTCGCCGGCGAGGAAGCGAGCTTCATCGTCATGAGCGACGGCGAGCATGTGCTCGCGCTCGCCACCAGCCAGGACCACAAGCGCCTCGGCGACGGCGACGCCGGTCCGAACACCGGCGGCATGGGCGCGTACTCGCCGGCGCCGGTGGTGACGCCGCGACTGCACGCGCAGGTGATGCGCGAGATCATCCTGCCCACCATCCAGGGCATGGCCGCCGACGGCATCCTCTACAGCGGTTTTCTCTACGCCGGCCTGATGATAGACGCCAAGGGCGGGGTGAAGACGCTGGAGTTCAACTGCCGCATGGGCGATCCGGAAACCCAGCCCATCCTGCTGCGCCTGAAGTCGGATTTGTTCGAACTGTTCGAGCGCGCCTGCGCCGGCACGCTGTCCGAGACCGAGGTCGAATGGGATCGGCGCACCGCCCTGGGCGTGGTGCTCGCCGCCGCCAACTATCCGGACACGCCGAAGAAGGGCGCGGTCATCACCGGGCTCACCAAATACACCGAACGCACCGAGGACTGCATGGTGTTCCACGCCGGTACGGCCCTGGACGGCGACAAGGTGCTGGTCAGCGGCGGGCGGGTGCTGTGCGTCACCGCCCTCGGCGACAGCGTCAAAATGGCACAGCGCCGCGCCTATCAGGCGGTCGAAGGCATCCGTTTCGACGGCATGCAGTTGCGCCGCGACATCGGGCATCGCGCCGTGGCGGCAAAGAAAAACTAGAAGCGCCGCACCGCGCGCGAGCGCGGCTGGCCCCGGCGCCAAGCTGATAGAATCCGCGTTTTCCCGCGCGCCTCGCCGAGCCATGAATCCTGCATCCGTCAAAGACTATCTGCTAGGCCTGCAACAGCGCATCGTCGCAACGCTGGAGAAACTCGACGGCATGCCGTTTCGCGAAGATCGCTGGGACCGCCCCCAGGGCGGGGGCGGCATCAGCCGCGTGATCGAGGAAGGCCAGCTGTTCGAGCGCGGCGGGGTGAATTTCTCGCACGTCCAGGGCGCGGGCCTGCCGCCTTCGGCCAGCGCCGCGCGCCCGGAACTGGCCGGCCGCGCGTGGGAAGCGATGGGCGTGTCGCTGGTGCTGCATCCGCGCAATCCCTACTGCCCCACCGCGCACATGAACGTGCGCTTTTTCGTGGCGACCAAGGAAGGCGCAGCGCCCGCATGGTGGTTCGGCGGCGGCATGGACCTCACCCCCTATTACGGCTACGCCGAGGACGCCGAGCACTTCCACAAGAGCTGCAAGCGCGCACTGGACCCGTTCGGCGCCGGCCACCACCCGCAGTTCAAGGCCTGGTGCGACCGCTACTTCTTTCTCAAGCACCGGAACGAGCCGCGCGGGGTCGGCGGCATTTTCTTCGACGACTTCAACCAGCCCGACTTCGACACCTGTTTCGCGCTGACCCAGAGCGTGGGCGATCATTTCATTCCGGCCTACGAACCCATCATCGCTCGCCGCAAGGACATGGCCTACGGCGAGCGCGAGCGCGACTTCCAAGCCTACCGCCGCGGGCGCTATGTCGAATTCAATCTGGTGTACGACCGCGGCACGCTGTTCGGGCTGCAGTCCGGCGGCCGCACCGAGGCCATTTTGATGTCGCTACCGCCGGTGGTGAAATGGCGCTACGACTGGAAGCCCGAGGCGGGCAGCCCCGAAGCCGCGCTGTACAGCGATTTTCTGGTCGCCAAGGACTGGGTCTAAGCGAAGGAGCAGATAGCCCGGAGAACCGCGCCAATACTTGTTTTCAGAGGATGTTATCACTTGCGCCGGTTATATGGAGACTGATTTGTCGGCTTCAGCGAAATGTGCTCTTCGCTCGCCTTTTGTGCCACAGCATCTGGCGTTCTGCCCATCTTGATTCCAATGACGCGTGTCGGCGTATTTTGATTCGCCAGGTGCTGAAGCTGCGAAACGTCATTCGAAGCCCACTGCTTACCGTGATTGCTTGGTGTCTTTGCCATGGTACAACTCCTTTCCAGAATCAATTAACGGCCATCAATACTTCCTGAAAAGTCCAACCACGACCCCGAAAATCTCGGCGTCGCCTTTGGGGCGAATAACCGGATAAGACTTGTTCTCCGGCAGCAGCACTGCGCGGCCCTTCTCCCGGCCAAGCCGCTTTAGCGTGAAATCGTTGTCAAGGATCGCGACGACAATATCGCCGGTATCTGCTGCTGCTCGCTTTTCGACAATGACCACGTCGCCGGGATGAATGCCAGCATCGATCATCGAATCACCTTTTACCGTGATGAGTACGGTGCGGGAAGGGTGGGCAACCAAATACTCGTCGATTCTCAGCGTATCCGGTCCGGAATCCGCAGCCGGGCTGGGAAATCCGGCGCGAACGCTCTCGGCGACCGGGCGCTCGAAAAAGCGCTTGCCCGGTTTCAGCCGCCGATCGGGTGAGCTTTCCAGAAACCTTTCGGACTTGAGCCGCAGCACCATGCCTGCAACCGACGCCTTCGAATTAAGACCGACCAAAGTTCCAATTGAGGCGTATGAGGGCAGCACCCGGTGCCGGGCGTAGTAGTCCTGCAGTTTTGCTAAGTATTGACCATCGTCTGCCATGGGGTTACGATACCGAACGATCGTTCGTCAGTCAAGGAAAAGTGATGTCGGACCCCAAGAACAGCAACGCCGTACCTGACGCGTACCTGCATGGGCGAGAACTGGCATACATCAAGCATCAGTTGCTGGAGGGGTACCTCGAAAAGCTCTTCATGATTATTGGTATGAGTTCGACCAAACTCGGGATCACCGAGTTGTGCTACGTGGATTGTTTTGCTGGGCCATGGTCCGATGATAGCGAGGACATGGGCAGCACCTCGATCGCGATCTCGTTACAAATTCTTGACCGGTGTCGACAGGCTCTGGACCAACGTGGGATGAGTTTGCGCGTTCGGGCGCTGTACATTGAGAAGGACAAGGCTGCGTTTGCGCGTCTGCAACAATTTCTTTCTAGCCGGACGCCATCGGGTGTAAAAGCGGAAGGCTGGCCGGGCGACTTCGTGGCGTTGCGGGAGCAAATTCTAAACTGGTGCGGAACCAATGCATTCGCGTTCTTCTTTATTGATCCTACTGGCTGGAAAGATGTTGGCGTTACGATCTTACAACCTTTGCTGCAGAGACAGCGATCCGAGTTCCTCATCAATTTCATGTACGATTTTGTAAATCGAACTGCCTCGATGTTTGATTGGAAAGAGGAAATTTCTGCGTTTCTCGGGGACACCGTCGACATTGATAACCTTCACGGGCTGGAACGAGAGAAGCTCTTGCTAAATACCTACCGCAAGAATCTTAAACAGCATCTGCCAGCCGAAGGAAAATGGCAGGGCCGCTCCGCGTACGTTCGAGTTCTTGATCGGCAAAAAGAGCGCCCCAAATACCATCTCGTCTATCTCACCACTCACCCGCGCGGAACAATCGAGTTCATGGAAATTTCCGAGAACCTCGATCAAGTTCAAAAGCGTGTAAGGGCATCGACGAAACAACACGCCCGGATAGCAAAGTCTGGAACGGGCGAGCTATTCGGCCCAGAGGCTTTCGTGGATGCGAAAGAGGGTCACGCAAGCTTAAGTGAAGTGGAAGCATATTGGCTAAAGTACCTCGCAAGCGGCGAGCGTCGCGTAGGTGAAGAAGCGTTCGCCAACCTTCTGGAAGATACCGATTGGTTTCCGGGTGACTTTCAGCGCGCCTTGGGCAGCCTCATTACCGCGGGAAAGGTCCGAAATCTCGACGCAGCGCGCAAGCGGCCGAAAAAACCGCTTCACTGGAAAAATGAAGGCGAGCGATTGCAACTCACGGAGGTCACGAAATGAGTACGCAAAGCCGGATTGAATGGACCGAGCAGACGTGGAACCCGACTGTGGGTTGCACTAAGATCTCGCCAGGATGCAAGCACTGCTACGCGGAAACAATGGCGCGGCGCCTGAAGGCGATGGGCGTACAGGGGTATGAGAACGGGTTCAGCCTAACCCTGATGCCGAAGCGCCTGGCGGAACCGTTGGAACGCCGCAAGCCTACGGTCTATTTCGTAAATTCGATGTCGGACCTGTTCCATGAGAAGGTGCCGTTCGATTACATCCGCCGAATATTCGACGTGATGGCGCACGCCCCGCAGCACACCTTTCAAATACTCACCAAGCGCGCAGAACGCATGGCAAAATTCTGTCGCGGCATTGACGTGCCAGCAAACGCGTGGCTTGGCGTATCGGTTGAAAATCGCAAGCACGGAGTTCCTCGTATCGATGTGCTACGAACGATCGACGCCAAGGTGCGTTTTCTTTCCGTTGAACCGCTGCTAGAAGATCTAGGAGCCATCGACCTCTCTGGAATTCATTGGGTCATCGTTGGTGGCGAGTCAGGCCCCAAGGCCCGAGCTATGCGCAGAGAGTGGGTGGATGGGGTCAAACAGCAATGTGACCAAGCCGAGGTTGCGTTTTTCTTCAAGCAATGGGGAACCTGGGGTGTGGACGGCCAGAAACGCTCGAAGAAGGCAAACGGTCGGCAGTACAGCGGAAAGGTGTGGGACACGATGCCAGCCACATTGCCGTGCGAAGCCTAACTCCAGTGATTTGTAAACCGGCTTACCAGATCAGCTTTTTGCCTAGGCGATAGCCCGAAACTCCGCGCCAGTATTGGCGTTCCGGCTGTCGACCGTCTGAATCACAGCAACGCGCGCAGCTTTGCGAGTGCTGCGTCGACCTCCCTGCCCTTTGCTTCAATAGCCGCGAGCAGCTCTGCCGGTGTTCGCGTATCCGTGATTTTCTTTTCGCGCGGATTGACCGCCTTCAGATCGTAGACCGCGTCCTCGATTGCCCGAACCTTCCCCAATGCCTCGTGGCTCTCCTTGTCGGCGGCCTGCGCCTGTTCGATCAAAGCGTCGGCCTTTTTGATCTTGTCCGCTTTCCGCAGTGCCTTTGCTTCTTCGCGCAATATGCGCGCCTGTTCCGCTTGTGCGTTCGCCTCTTTGCGAAACGGGGCGGCTTCTTCGGCTGCCGTGCGTTTGCGCTCGGTGAAATCGACAGTCCAGCTGTGCTCGGTTTCAGCTCCCGGCGTACCGCGCTTGTCGAGCAGGTCGAAGAATTGTGCGAACTGAAGCATCGTCAACGGCGTCTTCTTTCCGACCTTGATGTGCGACAGATCGTAGTACCAGATGCGCTGGGTCTTCCGGCCCTTTGTGAAGAAGACGAGGTTGGTCTTTACGCCGGCGCCCGAACCCGTGAACGCGCCGCCGGGAAGACTGATGATGCACCAGAGGTCGCATTCGTCCAGCAGCTTGCGCTTGGTCCTGAGGAAACCATCCTCGTTGGTCCGATACAGCAAGCCCTCGTCGAGCACAATGCCGCAGCGCCCGCCGGGTTCTAGAATTTGCATCACGTATTGAACAAACAACACCTGCGTTGCCCGGGTCTTGAAGGGGAAGGGACCTTGCGCTTCCTTTCCCTCCTTGCCGCCGAACGGCGGATTGGTGAGCACTACGTGGAACCGCTCGGGCGCGCCCTCATAGAGGCCGCCGTACACGGTTTGCTTCGACAGCGTGTTGCCGTGCCAGAGATGGGGCTCGTCGATACCGTGCAGCATCAGGTTGGCGAGCGCGATCGGGTAGGCGAGGTTGTCCTTTTCTCTGCCATAGAAGGTTCGATGCTTGAGTCCGTCTAATGCGTCGGTTGTCAGTTCGCCGCCCCGCGCGCGCATGTGCTCTGCCGATTCCGCGAGGAAGCCGCCCGTGCCGCAGCAGGGGTCGCATACCGTCTGCCCCAGCCGCGGGTCGACCACGCGCACCATCGCGCGGATCAGCTCGCGCGGGGTGTAGAACTGCCCGCCGTCGGAATTCTTCTCTCCCATCTTGAGCAGCAGGCCTTCGTACACCTGCGACAGCATGAATTGGTGCTGGGTGTCGGTGCCGGCGAAGCGCAGCGCGTGCACGCGGTCGAGCACGTCGGCAAAATTGGTCTCGGTGTCGATGCGCACCCGTTCAATCGGGTAAATGATCTCGCTGATCACCTTTTGCTTGGCGGTTGCGCCCGGCTGGTCCTTGAGTTCGCGCAAATGCGGCAGCAGCTTGCCATTGACGAAGGCGAAGTAATCGCCACGCTTGCCCTCCTGCAGTTTGCGCCGTATCCAGCCCATCGGCCTGCCGTCGTCGGTCTTAGGCGCATCGGCCTTGTCAGACCACGGCGCCGCCCAGTCCTGCCAGCGGTAGGGCGAGACGAGCGAGGGCGCATAGGCGAGGCCCAGTGCTTCCGCCTCGTCGCGCTCGATGGCTTCTTGCTCCTCCAGCACACGCAGGAACAGAATCCAGGTGAGTTCGGGCACATACTGCAGCGCGCTGCCGCAGTTGGACCTGCGCAGCACGTCGCAGATTTGCCAGACGGCCTGATTCAACGCTTGAGGACTGGACAGTCCATTGGCAGGCGTTACGCTTTTCGCGGCCTTCGCGGTTTTGACTGGCATTACGGCCTTGAGCCGCTTTACCGGCGTTATTTGCTTTACTCGCTTAGCGGGTTTGACTGGCTTGGCTACCTTGGATCGCTTTTTTTGTGGCTTGGTTTTGGGCATGTGATTCCAGAAAATCAGGACTGCCCGAAGGCGGAGGCCAGCAGGCGCTGCGGCAGAGGATCGATGTCCGCCAGCCGCGCCTTGAGTCCGGCGGTGATGGATTCAGCCGCGGCTAGGCGCTCGCGCAGCGTGCACGCGATGCGCCGCTGCTCAGCGATCTCCGGCGCGCATATTTGGAAGGACTCAATGGTCTGCATATAGATCGTCTTGATTACCGAACCGCTTCCGAGTTCGCGCAGATAATCGTGTGCGGCCATGAAGGCATACATCAGAAACTCGGGGTCGAGCTTTTCCGGGTCGCAGATCCAGTTGCAGAAATGCTGGCTCGTCGCCATCGGCTTGCCTAGGATGGTGACAAATCCAATTGACGCATCGCGGCATAGGCAGACTGTTCCAACAGGCAACAGCCGCGCCGATGAATTCGCGATTCCGGCGTCGTTGGTGTACTCCGTGGTTTCATAGGCGAACTTGCCGTGCAGTTTCCGGATGTCCGGCAACGCCAACCAGGGTATCTTTCCGGCCCACCATTCGGGATGGCGGCGGCTAGGCGTGTGGCCTGATTCTAGGCGGGCTACACTGGTCAAGACATGCCAGTTCCAACCAGCCATCTGGCTACGCTTAGTACCCTGAATACCTATTCGCACAAAGTTAGGGAAGGCTTCACTCAGTACCTTTTCCGGAAGCATCGCGGCGAGTTCCACCTGCGCCATAACTCCAAAGCTAGCGATCGAAATGGCATTGAGTTGTTGATTTAGGCGACTAGCGATCTTCCGCTGATCTACGATTGCAGGAAGCAGAATAGGAAGAGCGAGGAGGTCGCGAGAAGATAAATGCTTGACGGTTGTGAAAGCGGTTTTATCCTCGATTCGCAATAGCTCTTGGCTTATCCAATATTTTAGGTAATCTCTATCAAGAACACTTGGCTCTGGATGAAGCGCACAAACTCTTTGATTCAACAACGCTTCGGAGCCTTTCCATTCGTAGCAGCGGAACTCACCATCCATTCCGACTAAGAGCGTACCCTGTTTGACAACAAACATTTCATCAAACTCGCCAGCAAACCGAATCGAAGGACTATTTGTTTTCAAATCTCGAATTCGGATCAGTGGAAAGCCGCCCTCAGACACGAATCGATCGCTATCAAACGGAAATCCGTTGAGAATCCTGCAGACGGTTCCCAGCGGAATATTCGCTGAAATAAATTTCATTTAGGCGCTGAAGAGACGCGTCTTCGCTTCTTGCAGCGCATCCAGCGGCCTGCCCAGAGCGCGCAACGCAGCCAGCCCACCTGCTTTCTGAATCGCCGGGACGCGCCATATCTCGCGGTTCTCCAGGGAGTCGGTGCCGTTCCGCTCGAACTGCCCCGTGATACCGAGAATCACGTCTTTGGCGGGCGAGGGCATGGAGTCCAACCAGGATTCGTTCTTGAACCGGAAGGCGAGGCTGCGGTCGATACGCGTGCGCGGCTTCACCGTGTAGCCCAATTCCGCAAGCACGTCGTAGAGGTCGTAATCCTGCTTCGCATCGACCATCTGGATCACGGTCGGCGAGCCCTCGGCTGACACCAGCGCTGACATCAGTTCCTGGCGCTCGCGCGGTGTGATCCAGCGCTCGCGGAACTGGGCGAGGTTAGACGCTTCGCTCTTCAGTCGCTTGGCCAGCCCGCGCTTGTATTGCTCATACGCAACGGGTACCAGCTTGCCGTCCTTTTCACCGAGAACGAAGTGCCCGCCGCGATCGACCTTGACGGCAAAGCCGCCGGCAATCAGCGTCGGTTCAGAATCGTCACCGCCGCCTCCGTCTCCGCTGCCACCCGGCCGCGGAGGCGGGGTGATGAAATCGTGCCCGAACAGCCGGATCATGTTGGTGTAGTCATACAGGCGGAACATGAGTTTGCCGCTCGCCTCGTCGATGCGGGTGCCACGTCCGACCATCTGGTGAAACACGATGGCCGATTCGAGATAGCGAAAGAACACGATGTTGCGCACGCAGGGTACGTCCACACCGGTGGACAGCAAGTCTACGGTCGTCGCGATGAACCACGAAGACAGCGTCCCGCGCAGATCTTCGACCATCGTGTTGCCGCTGCTCATGGAGGTACATTTGAAAGCATAGGGCTCGGCGCGCGCCCGGCTGTTGGCCTGGCACCAGTCGGCATAAAGGTTGTTCAGGCGGGAGGCCACGCGGTCAGCATGCGTGTCCGCCGCGCAGAACACGATGGTTTTTTGCTCCGGACCGCCGGTTTCGAGCAAATACTTGAACAAGTCATCGCACATAGCGATGACACGCTCGGGGATCTGCAGTTTGGCGTCGTAGTCCTTCGCGTTGTAGACGTCGCGGACTTCGTGCTCCTTTGCCTTCGTTCCGGTATCGACCCGCTTGGCCTTGTGGGCGATGACTTCCTTCTTGAGCAGCGCCGTCTCGTCGATGGAGACGCGACCCTGCTTGATTTCGCAGGGCGCGAGGTAGCCGTCCTCGATGCCTTGCGCGAGGGAATAATCGTAAACCGCTTCGCCGAAGTGCCTGACGTTGTCGGCCGAAATCTGCTTGTCTTCATGCGTGCCGCTGAGTTCGCGCGGCGTGGCGGTGAGGCCGATCTGGAAGGCATCAGGGTTGCGCGTGAGCACCTCCGACCATGTGCCCCAGGCCGAACGGTGACACTCGTCGATCAGGATGTGGCTGAAGTGGTTCTCGGGATAGTGCTTGCGCAGGAAGGACGCGTCGCCTTCCTCGTGTATGCCCAGCGACTGGTAGGTGGCGATGTGGATGCGCGCGTTCTTCGCCTCGTTGACGCCATCCGCGCCTTCGCGAACGATCTTGGCGTCCGATCCGAACACATTGTGAAAACGGCCATGGGCCTGCTCGCGCAGTTCGTCCCGGTCGACCAGAAACAGGGCCCGCTTCAACTGGCCGCCATCCGACAAGCGCTGCAGGATGCCAACCGCGATGCTGGTCTTGCCAGCGCCGGTCGCAAGCGACAATAGCGCGCGCTTCTTCTCCTTGCCGCCTTCCGCGAGCGCGACGCGTTCCAGTACGGCGCGCACGGCGGCATCCTGATAGTAGCGGGGCCGATCGCCGGCCACGCTGTAGGCGGTAAGCAAGGGGCCAATCGCCGGCGAGGCCGCGTCGAGGCCATTGGCGGCGAACCAGCGCAGGCGCAGCGCGATGGGCGTTGGAAAGTCGTCCATCGGCAAAGGATCGGTCGTCTTGCCTGTGGTAACGTCGTACTCGACGAACTGGTGGCCATTGGTAGAGTAGACGAATTTCACCGAATGGCGTCTGGCGTATTCCTTGACCTGTTCGAGCCCTTGCGTGGGCGGGAGCTTTTGCCTCTTGGCTTCGACGAACGCGAGCGTCAGCGGCTGTTCGTGTTCGCCGAGGTAGGCACGCAGCAGGTAATCCACACGGCCACGGCCACGCTTGAGCGGCTTGCCGTCGAGAATTTCGATCCGTACGGCGCTTTGCTCGCGGTGAATCTCGCCATGCGTCGCGCGATGTTCGTCCTTGACGAGTTCGATCCATTGCCGCGCATGCAGCGCCGGATCGATCAGCTTCGCGCGGGTATCGGCCTCGTTGTAGCCGCTGGTGGCCACGAAATACTATGCAGCCTGCTTGCTATGTGCATGCCGCTCGGTGAGCAGGTACAGCACGTACTGGTTGAGGCTCACGCCCTGTGCTTTCGCCGCCTTCGTCATTTCCGCGTGCAGGCGCCTCGGCACGCGCATGAGGAACTTGCCGCTGTAGGCCATTTCGTCCGCGGGCTTGGACGGCGCGGGAATCGCCCTCTTCATGCTTTTAGCAGCTTTGACCCACGCGGCGATGGCATCGTGCGCCTCGCGGATCGCCGCGGCTTCGGTCTTACCCCAGGCATTGCAACCAGCGAGGTCGGGCACGACGGCGATATAGCCTTCGTCTTCATCGCTCCAGAACACTTCAATCGGATACTTCGTCATCTTCGCCTCCGTACTTGTCCATCATCCTGATCAATTGCCGCGCCTGGTAGGGCGGTATATAGCCGCCGCGGTTCTGAAAGTTGAGCAGGTCAGACTCGTCCGCCCGTCCAAAAGCGCGGTGCGATCCCTGTCCACCTTTGTTCGTAAATCCCAGCCGTTCCGCCAACTTGCAGGCGTCTTCGAAACGGACTGCTTTGGGGTTGGCCCGGATCGCCGCGAGCAGCTTTTCTCGCCTCGTCATGGTGGATTATACTAAATGTGGTATCAAATGCTCGGAAGAAAGTAGCTTTCCAGCGGCATCAATCTTCGCTCGCGATTCTGCGCGTTACTGATCGCCCGGCGCGCCGGGCGAAGACAGGTTGATCGCGGAATCGACGAAATGGAAGGACAGCGTAGGCGGCCTCCATCCCGGCGCCGCCTGCAGCACCTTGGTCACGGACCCGTTCAGTTGCACCTCGACCCGGTAGGCCTTCGGCATGGTCCGGTCCCAGCGCGGGAGGATCTGCTTGATGTACTCGAGCTCGTGATCCTCCCTGACGATGATCCCCATGGTTTCGAGCAGGCTCAGTTTGGGCCAGTGATCGCCGCCGGGACGGCCGTAGGTGACGATGTTCCGGAACTTGAGGAAATCCGCATCGAACGGGTCGCTCGGGTCGATCACCTTGTCGTTCGAATAGATGCAGTCCATGAGGTAGGTCACCTTGAAATTGCGCGGGCGTTTGAAATCCCTAGGCGCTGTTGCCCAAGACCGCGTCGTCCGCGCCGCTAGGCCGCGCCATTCGACCGGGCAAGCGGGGGCGGCCTGAGCGCGAACGCGCCGCCGCGCACCGCATCGAGGGCGATCAGAAAGGCCGCGGCGTTCCAGGACTGGCCGCGCATGCCGCGCGGCGCCAGGGTCCGGCCGTGCAGCCATTCGCTGAACCCCCACCCGTCCAGTGCGTTGACCCGCGCGAGCTTCGCGAGCTCGGTCCGCGCGCGCTCTAGATCGCCCGACTGCACCAGAGCGGCGACCCAGAAACCGCCGACGAAAGGCCAGATGCCGCCGTTGTGGTACTGCCACTCGAGGTTCTGCAGATGGCGCGACATGTAGGCCCGCCACAGGGGATCCCCGGCCGGAATCGGCGCGCACACCACGCGCACCGGCCAGGGTTCGGCGACGCCGGCCCGGTCGAGCGCGCGCAGCGTGCGCTGCGCCGCCTCGCGGTCGGCAAGGCCGCACAGCAGCGCGAGCAGATTGCCGAACACGTCGCCTTCTTCGCCGAAAAAGGAGAAATTCACGAAGGACAGATAGAGGCCGCTTTTTTTCGGCTTGCGCTTCGCGTAGTGCGTCAGCAGCCGCGCGCGCCGGTATTCGGCCAGCGCCGCGCCGAACGGATGGAACAGCTGGTTGAAATTCGCGCTGGTCTGATCCGCAAGTGGCAGCCCGTACAACTGCTTGACGCAGTACCAGAGCGCATTGGTGTAGAGCACGAAACCCGAGCGCGGCATGATGTCGGCCCAATCGCTGGCCTCGTTCTGCTGCAGCAGAAAGAACCGCTGGTGCTCCTGCGCTTCCAGCCATTGAATCGCCTTGGCGATCCCGGGCGCGAGCTGCTGCCGCAAGCCTGCGGCCGGGTCGCGACGATCGAGAAAATCGAGCGCGATCAGCCACCATAGCGTCGCGTCGATGCAGCCGAGGTACCAGAAGTCGGCCTCCTCCCCGCGGGCGTCGACGAATTTCGGGATCTGGCCGTTGCGCGCCTGGTGCGCCGCCAGCGTGACCAGGCCGGTCGCCGCCTCGCGCGCGAGCAGCGCATCGCCCGAGAGCGCCATGCCGATCGCACACACCGCGGCATCGCGCCCGAATATCGCCGCGTAGCCGCGCGAGTCGGCACGCGCGCCCGGGGTGGCGGCAAGGATGCCCTGCGGCGAGAGGTTGGTGCGCAGCAGCTCGACCGATTTCTGCCGGCAGGTCTCTACGAACTCAGGGTCGTCGTCTGCGGACGGGGCTTGCATCGGAACGCTCAACTCCTCTCTGCGTTGGTTTCCGGACTCTGTACCCTGAACGGCGGGGCGCTGCCGTCGCGCGCGATGCGCTGGCGAAACAGACGGATCAGGTGCTGCATCACGCCCAAGCCGATCCAGGCCGCCACCGCGATCAGCGTGATAAACCCGTGGTCCCATTGGGTGAGGTTGAGCATTTCCAATTTATGCAGCAGTTGTTCCACCGATGTCTCCTGTCTGATCGCCATGCGATTGAAGGGCGGGCGCGCCGTAGGCGAGCAAGGCGCCGGGGAAGTGCCTCAGCGCGCGCGACAGCGGCAGGCGGCCGGATGCGTCCAGCACCACGTCTTCTCCGGTCAGCACGTTCGTGAGGCGCGTGCCTTGCGGCAGGAACGCAAGGTCGAGCGCGGTGTCGCCCCAGGCTGCTGCGCCCACGGGAAGCGCGCCGGGCGCGAGGCCCATGGACGCGAACAGCCGGCCGACGGCGACCACGATGCCGCAATCGCCCTGGCGGCGCGCGTAAGCGACCACATGGCGCGAGCGCACGCCCGAGACCGCGAGCGGATAGTAGTCGCCCTTGAGGAACAATTCGTGGCGTTCACGCCGAAACTGCAGCGCGCGCGACACCAGCCAGAGCTTGGCGCGTCCGTCGTAGGGCGTGTCGAAGAAGGCACGCACGCTGGCCGACAAGTCTTCGGCCGGGCCGGCGGCCAGAGTTTGCAGCTGTTGCAGCAGCGCCCCGCGACGACCGTAATCCACCGGCCGGCGGTTGTCCGGATCGACCAGGGTCAGATCGATGAGTTCGCTCCCCTGGTAGAAATCCGGGACGCCGGGCGAGGTGAGCTTCACCAGCGCCATCGACAGACCGTTCAGCGCGCCGAACCACGCGATGGGCTCGGCCTGCAGGCGCAAGTCGTCCAGAAACGGATTCGCTTCCAGCCGCCCCAGAATACCGCGGACGAATCCGCTCATCGCGGCCTCGTAGTCCGCGTTGACGTTGACCCAGCTCGTATGCACTTTGGCTTCGCGCAGGGCCTTCAGCATATAGCCCTCGATCCGGTCGCGATAGGCTGCGAGCGCGGCGGCATCGATGGTTTCAGTCGGGAAGGTGCCGAGCAATGCCTGGTAGAGAAAGTATTCATCGTTGCGCGAGGGCGCCGCGGCAGCGTCGACCATGCGCTGCTGGCTTGCGTTCATGCGGCTCCAGCGGCGCAGCGCCAGGCGCCACGCGGCCGGCATTTCCGAGATCACGTCGATACGGCAGCGCACATCTTCGGCGCGCTTGTTGTCGTGGGTCGAGGTGGCGAGCATGGTGTGCGGCCAGCGCGCGGCGCGGTCGGCGCTCGCGCCGTGAAATGCCGAGACCGCCATGCCGAACATGTCCGGGTCGCCGCCCACCTCGTTCAGCGAAGCGAGCCGGTTGAAGCTGTAGAACGCCGTGTCCTCGACGCCTTTGGCCGCGACGGGTGAGGTGAACTGCTGGAACTTCATCGCGAACGCACGGTAGCGCGCGTTGAGCTCGGGCGGCGCGTCGTCCGGCGGACTGACCAGCAGCACCAGGCGCAGAAAATCGAACGCGGTCGCGTCGGCCGAGCGCATCCTGCGGCGCGCATGCGCGACCGCCCAGTCGATATAGCGCCGGTCCTGCGGCGTGAGGCCTTCGGCGACGTAGGTGCGATAGACGGGGAAGCAGGACGCGACCTCGGCGATCGCGTGGCGCAGCGTGTTGAAGGTGTAGTCGCGCGTGCGCCGGTCGGCGCGCGCGATGCGCAGCAGCTCGGTCGCGAGCACGGTGAGCTCGGAGGCGAGCGCCGAGCGCGTGATGTCGCGCTTGCCCAGATAGGCCGCCTCCTCGAAATCGACGCTCTCGCCGCAGAACGCATGCCAGACGCGGCCGAGCTTGGCGCGCGCCAGCCGGTCGACGAACAGCGCGTTGACCACGGTGGCGAAGCGGTAGCCCGTGGTGCCGTGCACCGCCCAGGTCGCGGGCACGTGTTCGTGCGACGCAGCGATTTTCTCCACCAGCACGTACAGCGGCCGCGCCGGCCGTCCGTCTTCGTCCTCGCCGGAGAGCGCAAGCCCGGCGAGGCGCGCGTAGTGCTGTTGCAGTCTGCTGAAATATTGCGCCGGATCGTACAAGCCGTCGGAGTGGTCGATGCGCAGGCCGTCGACCTTGCCTTCTGCTGCGAGGCCGAGGACGAATGCGTGCGTGGCGCTGAACACCGCCTCGTTTTCCATGCGCAGCGCCGCAAGATCGTTGATATCGAAAAAGCGCCGGTAGTTGATTTCGTCCGAGGCCACGCGCCAGAAGGCGAGCCGGTAGGCCTGCGCCTCGAGCAACGCGTCCAGCGCATCGAAACTCGCGCGCTGCCCCGGCGTGCCGTTGAACCCGCGCACCGCGTGCTCGATCGCCTCGGCCAGCGCGGGATGCTCGCGCGCGAGCTGCGCCAGGCGCCGCTTGAGCAATTCCTTGTCGCGGTTGCGCTCGGCGGTCTTCTCCGCCGCGGTCTCGTTGCGCGAAGGCAGGTGCGCGAACGCCGCGGCCAGGCTCGCGGCCTCCGCCGTGGCGGCGGCCGTCACGCGCGTCGCGTCGAGCGAGCGCAGCGCGTGCTCGAGCACGCTCGGGTAATCGCGCGGATCGAGCGGAAAGCGATGCGCGTAATAGAACACGCTGAACGATCCGAGTTCGGCTTCGAAAGCGAGCTTGAGTTCGCCCGCCTCCAGGACCACCCCGTAGTGGTCGCCCAGCACCGGGACCAGCACCCGGTTCACCAGCTCCGGATTGACCGGCTGCCAGTCGATGTCGAAGAAATCGCCGAAGATCGAGGCCGGTCCGTTCTCGAGCACATCCATCCACCAGGCGTTGTCCGCGCCCATGACGCCCATGTGGTTCGGCACCATGTCGAGGATCTGCCCCATGCCATGCCGGCGCAGCGCGTCGCACAGGCGCTCGAAGCCTTCGGCGCCGCCCAGGTCGGGATTGAATGCGTTGTGGTCGATGATGTCGTAGCCGTGCGTGCTGTTCGAGCGCGCACGCAGGTAAGGCGAGCAATAGACGTGACTGACGCCGAGCGCGTCCAGGTAGGGCACCAGCGCGGCGGCGGCGTCGAAGGTGAACGCGCGGTTCAGTTGCAGCCGGTAGGTCGCGCGCGGAATCTTCGGGCCGCTGGATTCCGGATGCACGGGCTGCGCCTGTGCCAGCGGCCGCAGCGCCGCAAGCGCGCGCGCCAGCCCGCTGAAACGCTCGTCCTCGGGCCATTGCTCGAGCGCAAGCGGCAGCTTGCGCCGCCAGTTCGGATACTCGCTGGTGGTGCCGGGAAGGTTCACCTGCTCGCGCACGCCGAGCACGTCCTCCAGTTGCACCACCAGCACGCGCGCGGGGCCGCGGGCGAGAAACACCTGCAGCTGGCGCAGCAATGCGCTCGTCATCTCCGGCAGCGACTGGGGATCCACGCTGGCGCCCTCGGGCAGCAGCCCGCCGCGTTCGAGGGCGCCCAGCAGCCGCGCGCGATCCTGCGCGCGTGCGAGCACCTGCTCGCGGTGCGCCTCCTCGGTCGGGAACAGCCCGAGTTCCTGGCGCAGCGCAAGGTCGCGCCCCTCCCAGTAGCCGGCCAGCGTGGGCAGGTCGTGGGTCGCCGCCGTGACCAGCGAATCCGCGGGGTATTCAGCCGGAGGTTTGAACTCCCCCGAGTGCTGTCGTTCGAAGAACAGCACGCGGTAGGAAAGGATGCCGACGCGCGCGAGCGTCGCGCGGACCTCGTCGGGCACCGTGCCCAGGTCTTCGCCGATCACCATGCAGCGGTTGCGATGGCTCTCCAAGGCGACGATGCCGACCAGGTCCTCGAACGGGTAATGCACGTAAGCGCCGTCGCGCGGCTCTCGGCCCTGCGGCACCCAAAACAGGCGCGCCAGCGCCATGACGTGGTCGATGCGCAGTGCGCCCGCGTGGCGCATGTTGGCGCGCAGGGTGGCGACGAACGGCGCGTAGGCGGCGGCGCGCAGCCGTTCGGGCGCGAGCGGCGGCAGCCCCCAGTCCTGGCCGCGCAGATTGAACCCGTCGGGCGGGGCGCCGACACTCGCCGCGATGGCGTACATATCCTGGTTGGCCCACGCCTCCGCGCCGCCGCGGTCTACGGACACCGCGAGGTCCTGATACAGCCCCACGCCCAGACCGAGCTCCATCGAGCGCCGCCCGACGGCTTCGAGCTGAAGTTCGGCCTGCCATTGCAGGTACTCGTAGAACTCGACGCGCTCGAGGTGGGATTCGGCGAAGCGCGCCACCTCGGCCGCCGCGGGATCGCGGTAGGCTTCGGGCCAGGCGAGCCAGCCCCAGACCTGCGGATCCGCGCGGTGAAAATGCTCCTGCAGCGCTTCGAACAGGGCATGGCGCCTGAGCGCGGGCGCGTGCGCGGACTGATAGGCGCGAAACGCCTGCGCGCGCAAGGTGCTAAAGGCGAGGTGGTGATTGCGAAAATGCACGAAACAGAGTTCGAGCATAGGCAGCTTGATCTGGGCGACACCGGTGTAGTCCACCAGTTCGGCCGCGCGCAGCGCCTTCAGGCGCGACTGGAACTCCGGCGTGCGCACTTGCCGCAGCGCCTCCTCGCACTCGGCGTAGTCCGGGATCGCCTCTACGTCGAGGTAGAGCACGTTGACGAAACAGCGCGAGGACGGGCTGTACGGGCTCGCGTGCTCCGGGTTATGCGGAAACAGCGCATGCAGCGGATTGACCCCGACCACGCCTGCACCGCGTGCGCCCCATTGCGACAGCAGCGTCGCCAGGTCGGTGAAATCGCCTATGCCCCAGTTGCACTCCGAGCGCACTGCGTAGAGCTGCGCCGCCGCGCCCCAGACACGACCCTCGTTCTCCACTGCGCTCGGGCGGAAGCACTGCGCGGGAACGACGATGAACGCCGCTTCGCCGAGCATGACGCCGTCGTGCAGAATCGCCAGACGATGGTAGCCGCAGCGCGTAGCCACGGGCAAGGGACAATCGCGCGCGACGAAGCGCTCGCCGTCCAGATCCACCGATTCGACGACCTCGAGCGAGGCTAAGTGAAGCGCGCCTTCGCGGCGCGCGCCGCTCTCCTCCGTAATGCGCCAGGTAAGCGGCGAATCGGCCTCCGCGGCCGGCAGGTTCAGCCTGACTTTCCACGGCGCCGCCTCTTCGCGCACCACCAGCGTCGGTGGCACCACGGCGCGCCAGCACTTGAGCTCGGCGGCGCGTATCGCATCTGCGACTTCCTGCGGCGTGGCCGCGCTCACCCCCAGAGCGGCGAGCAGCGCGGTTAGGCTCGCGTCGGGAACCTGGTGCAGGTTGCCCCAGACGTCGTAGAAATCGGGGGCGATCGCGTGGATTCGGCCCAGGCGCACCAGCGCCTCATGCGCATTCATGCGGTCTCCATCGAATAGGCCACCGTCCAGGGCGGCAGGGTCCATTGCCCGGCGCCGTCAGTGGCGAGCGCGTGGCTGGAGTAGAACACCGCGCCCGGAGGCGGACGCATCGCCGCGCTCGGCTCCGCGGCCAGGTTCGCCATCAGGTGCAGGCGCGATCCGTCGCCCAGGGCCCACAGCACGCGCAGCACGCGGCCGCCCTCGATGCGGAACTCGCCGCCCGATCGCATTCCAGCCAGACGCGGCACGATCAGCCGGCGGCGCAGCGCGAGCAGTTCGCGGTGCAGCGCGAGCCAAGCGCTATGCGGCGCACGGGCTATCTCGTCCCAGCGCAGCTTGGACGCGGCGAAGGTCGCCGGGTCGTTCGGGTCGGGGATAGACGCCTGCGCCGCAGGATCGCGAAAGCGCGCGAAACGCGCGAACTCCTGGCGCCGCCCGCGCGTGACCGCCGCGGCGAGCTCCGGCCCGAATTCGCAGAAAAACAGAAACGGGGTGCTCGCCGCGAACTCCTCGCCCATGAACAGCAGCGGCGGCGAGGGCGCGAGCAGCACGCACGCGGTCGCGGCGCGCAGCGCCTGCGGCGCGGCAAGCGCGCACAAGCGCTCCCCCAGCGCGCGGTTGCCCACCTGGTCGTGGGTCTGAAGGAACGAAACGAATGCCGCCGGCGGCAGGTGCGCGCTCGCTTCGCCGCGCACCGCGCCGTCGCGATGCGGTGAAGGCTCGCCCTGGTAACCGAACCCCTGAGCCAGCGCGCGTCCCAGATACCACAAGGGCTGCGCCGCATAGTCCTCGTAGTAGCCGTCGCGCTCCCCGGTGATCAGGATATGCAGGGCGTGGTGCAGGTCGTCGTTCCATTGCGCAGTTGCCGCAAGCGGCAGGCAGGCCGCGTCGCGCGCGAGACAGCGCGCCTGATTGCGGTCGTTCTCGAGCAGGATATGGACCTGCCGCAGGCGGCCAGGCCCGTCGCGCACCGCGCGCGCGAGCTCGGCCACGATGTCCGGCTCGGAGTCGTCGGCGATCGCATGCACCGAGTCCAGGCGCAGCCCGTCGAAGCGGTATTCCTCGGTCCAGTACAACGCGTTGTGGATGAAGAAGTCGCGCACGTTGCGCGAGCCCGCCGCGTCGAAATTGATCGCCGCGCCCCAGGGCGTGTGGTGGCGCGGATTGAAGAACTGCGGCGCAGAGGCATTGAGGTAATTGCCTTCCGGGCCGAAGTGGTTGTACACCACGTCGAGCAACACCATGAGCCCGCGCAGATGCGCCTGCTCGATCAGGCGCTTCAAGTCCTCGGGGGCGCCGTAGGATGCATCCGGCGCGAACGGCAGCACGCCGTCGTAGCCCCAGTTGCGCCGGCCGGGAAACGCTGCGACCGGCATGATCTCCAGCACCGTGACACCGAGATCAGCCAGGTAATCGAGCCGGCCCATCGCCGCTTCGAAGGTCCCTTCCGGCGTGAACGTGCCGATGTGCAGCTCGTAGATCACCGCGTCTTCCCAGGGGCGTCCGGTCCAGCCGCCGTCCTTCCAGTCGAACGCGAGCGGTTCGACCACCATGCTTGCCGCGTGCACGCCGTCCGGATTGCAGCGCGAGGCCGGGTCCGGAAACCGGGTATCGCCGGCGCGATACGCGTAACGCGTGCCCGCGGGCGCGTGCGGGACGACCGCCTCGAACCAGCCCGCGCTCGATGCAGCCATGGATACTTGGGTTTGCTTCGAACCCGCCGCGATCTCCAGCGTCAGTTGCTTCGCGCCCGGCGCCCAGAGGCGAAAGCGTGTGGCGCCCTCGCCCAATACTTCGGCTCCGAACGGCATCGCGTGGCGGTGTTTCATTTCGGATGCTCTTTGTTCAACCCGGCGTAGCGCCTGCCTTGCCCAGTCCGCTGTTCGAACGCGCGGCACGCATCGGCGCGCATCAAGCGCTCACCTGCTGCATCAGCACGATCGAGCGGCCTTCAAGGTGGTATTCGGCGCCGGCGTCGAAACTGCCGTCGCTCGCCAGCCCCTCCTCGAATGCGGTGTCGAGCAGCGCCTGCCAGCGACTGCCCGCGTAATCCGGCAGCTTGAACGGGATCGTTTCGTGATGCGCGTTGAACAGCACCAGGAAATTGTGGTCGCGCACCGGGTGGCCGCGCGCGTCGGTTTCGGTCAGCGCCTCCCCCGCGAGGTACACGCCGAGGCAGCGTGCGAAGTGCTGGCTCCACTCGTCGTCGGTCATTTCACCGCCCTCCGGCCGCAGCCAGACGATGTCCTTGACGCCCAGGCCGCGCACCGGATGGCCCTTGTAGAAGTCGCGCCGCCGGAACGCCGGGTGCGCACGCCGCAACGCGATGACGCGCTGCGTGAACGCGAGCAGCTTGCGCTTGCCCTCGTCGAGCGTCCAGTCGATCCAGGAAACCTCGTTGTCCTGGCAATAGGCGTTGTTGTTGCCGTGCTGGCTGCGGCCGATTTCGTCCCCGGCGAGCAGCATCGGCACGCCCTGCGACAGCAGCAAGGTGGCGATCAGGTTGCGCTGCTGGCGCGCGCGCAGCGCAAGCACCTGCGGGTCGTCGGTGGGGCCTTCGACGCCGCAATTCCACGACAGGTTGTTATCATGGCCGTCGCGGCTGCCCTCCTGGTTCGCGTCGTTGTGCTTGTCGTTGTAGGAAACCACGTCTTTCAGCGTGAACCCGTCGTGGGCGCTGATGAAGTTGATGCTGGCATGCGGACGACGGCCGCCGCGACCGTACAGATCGCTCGAGCCGGTAATGCGCTGGGCGAATTCGCCGATGAGGCCGCCGTCGCCTTTCCAGTAGGCGCGCATGGTGTCGCGATACTTGTCGTTCCACTCGGACCAGCCGACCGGAAAGTTGCCCACCTGGTATCCGCCTTCGCCAAGATCCCAGGGCTCGGCGATCAGCTTCACTTCGCTCAGCACCGGGTCCTGGCGCAGGATGTCGAAAAACGCGCCCAGCCGGTCCACTTCGTGCAGCTCGCGCGCGAGGGCCGAGGCGAGGTCGAAGCGAAAGCCGTCGACGTGCATTTCGGTGACCCAGTAGCGCAGCGAATCCATGATCAGCTGCAGCACGCGCGGATGCACCATGTTCAGCGTGTTGCCGCAGCCGGTGTAGTCGGCGTAGTAGCGCCGGTTCTCCGGCGTCAGGCGGTAGTACGAAGCGTTGTCCACGCCGCGAAACGACAGCGTCGGACCCAGGTGGCTGCCTTCGGCAGTGTGGTTGTAGACCACGTCGAGTATGACTTCCAAGCCGGAGGAGTGCAGCGTCTTCACCATGGTCTTGAATTCGGCCACCTTGCCCGAGGCCGAATAGTGCCGCTCGGGCGCGAAGTAGCCGATGGTGTTGTAACCCCAGTAATTGGTCAGGCCGCGCTCGATGAGGTAGCGGTCGTCGACGTACGCGTGCACCGGCATCAACTCGACGGTGGTGACGCCGAGCCGTTTGAGGTATTCGATCGAAGGGGCGCTGGCAAGCCCGGCGTAGGTGCCGCGCATTGCCGGAGGCACATCGGCGTTTCGCATGGTGAATCCGCGCACATGCGTCTCGTAGATGATCATGTCGTTCCAGGGCACGCTCGGGCGCCGGTCCTCTCCCCAGGTGAACGCGGGATCGGTCACTTTGCATTTGGGCATGCCGCGCGCGCTGTCGCGCCGGTCCATCGTCAGGTCTTCGCGCTTGCTGCCTATGGTATAGCCGAACAGCGCATCGCTCCAGCGCACCTGGCCGTCGATGTTGCGCGCATAGGGGTCGAGCAGCAGCTTGTACGGGTTGAAGCGGTGACCTTCTTCGGGCTTGTACGGCCCGTGGACGCGATAGCCGTAGAGCATGCCCGGGCGCGCCTCCGGCAGATAGCAATGCCAGATCAGATCCGTCTGCTCGCGCAGCTCGACGCGCTGCAGTTCGCGCTTGCCTTCATCGTCGAATATGCACAGCTCGACCTTGTGCGCGTGCTCGGAGAACAGCGCGAAATTGACCCCTTCGCCGTCCCAGATGGCGCCGCGCGGATAGGAGCGCCCGGGCCAGACAGCGGTAATCGGGTTCATGCAGTATGCCTTCCGGAGAATGGGGGATTGGGAATGATGCGCGGGCCGAGCGCGCTAGTCGCCGTCGTTCTTCTTCTCTCCCGGCCACCAGCGGTCGATGAGTTCCGCCGCGACTTCCTTGCCGCCAAGCCCGAAGGCGAGCGCCAGGGCGAACACGACGCCGGCGAGGATGATCAGGAAGCTCTGGCGCACGATGTCCCCGCCGACATTGACCTGGTCGAGGGCGATCAACACGACGAAAGTCATGATGGCGTACTGCGCCAGCTTGCCCAGCACGTCGGCATCCTGAAGGTTGATGTTCCTGCAATAGGCGATGACCGTATTGCCGACGAAGCGCGCGAAATAGGCGCCGAAGGCGAGAATCAGCACGGACACGATGACTTTGGGTACGAACCGGACCACATCCCCCAGCAGGCCGGGAATGTAGGTGAGCCCCATGCCGTTGAAGCCGATGATCAGGGCCGCCAGGACGACCAGCCAATAGATGAGCATGCCGATGATGCCGGTGGTGTCGGTCTGGATGCCGCCTTGATGCAGGAATCCATCCAGGCCGGCACGCTCGGTCAGAACGTTGAAGTTGATCGCGCGCAACGCCTTGACGGTCGCGAACAGCGCGAACTTGGCGAGCAACCAACCCGCAATCAGCACACCGAGCGCCAGCGCGAGCTTGGGCAGGAACGCGGCGATCTGGAGCAGAAACGCGCGCGCGGGTTCGAGCATGAGGTCGACTTTTTCCATATTAGACTCCCGGTGGGTGCGTAGCGTTGTTGGTTGCAGTCGCCGTTGCAATTGCGCACAGCGCGAGCACGCCTTGCAGCGGAACGTTAATCCATGCCGGGCGATTGCCCAACTCGTAGCGCAGCTCGTACAGCGCCTTCTCCAGCTCGAACAGCGCGATCAGCCCCTGCACTTCGGCGAAGGAAGCGTACAGGCCAGCGTCGCGCGCGGTCTCGTCGTAGGCGCGCAGGAACGTGTCGCGCGCCTCGCGCGCCCAAGCCTCGGCGAGCGGCGCGAGCCTCGCCCGGTCGGCGTCGGCGTAGGTATCGCGCAGCACCGCGCTCCAGCGCGCGTAGTCGAACGAGCGCAGCATCCCAGCGACGTCGCGCAGCGGCGAGTGCTTGGCGCGCCGCTCCGCCAGCGGCCGCGCCGGCTCGCCTTCGAAGTCGATAATGACGAAATCGTTGCTGCTCACCAGCACCTGGCCCAGGTGGTAGTCGCCGTGGTAACGGGTCTTGAGGCTGGCGCCAGCAGGCATGCCGCAGGCTTCGATCCGCTCGAGCAGCAGTTGCCGCCAATCGAGCAGCGCGCGCGCGTTGGCCAGTGCCGGCGCGGGCAACCGGGCCTGGTGCTGCTCCAGCAGCGCGAGCGTCGCCAGCGCGTCAGCGTGCACGCGCCGCTTCCAGGAAGCGAGGTCGCCTGCCTGCAGCGGCTCGGGCTCGAAAGCCGCGTCACCAGCGCGCAGGGCGAACGCTTTGTGCAATTCCCCGGTACGCGTGCCCAGCGTCTGCACCAGTGACAGGTAGGCGCCGTGCACGTCGGCCGGCGGCTCGGCCACTACCGCAAGCACGCTCTCGAAAGTGCGCTCGAGATAGTCCAGCGTGTACGACCAGCCGTCACCCTGGTTCGCGACATAGCCTTGCAGCAGCGCCAGGCTGGTCGGCGTGCCGTCGGCGGCGACGTATTCGATCGCGCCCGCCACCGGCACGCAGTTGGCGAAATGCGCGACCTCGGTCAGGTAGCGACCCATTTCGAATTCGGGATTCACCCCGGCCTTCGCCTGCCGGTAGCCCTTGAGGAACAGGCGCTCACCGAGCATCACCACCGTATTGCTGCTCTGAAACTTCGGGCGGGTGATGGGCAGCTGGCCAAGCGCATCGCCGGCGAGGCCGGCGTAAGCCTTGGTCGGCGTAAAGCGCAGCCTGCCGTGCGCGCAGGCCACTTCGCGTCCGGCGCCGACCGCCTCCACCAGCGCGCGGCAGAAGGCCTCGTCGGCGAACGCATCGGCGAGCACGCCGATTTGCGACTGCTGACGCACCCGCGCCAGGGTCGCCGGGGCGAGCGCGCGCACGTTGTCCTCGTCGGCGTCGCCCCAGGCAAGCGCGATCGGCAGGAAATATGCGCTCTGGCCCGACGCGGTCTCGACCTGCAGCAGCGCCATCAGCCAGGGAGACTGCCCCGCTCCCCACAGCACCCAGTCGGAGAGCGTCGCGCGCGTGATCGTCTCGCCCTTGGCCGCGTACCAGCGCTGCGTGGCGATATAGCGCGGCAGCGTCTCCGTCTCGAACTGCGCGCGCAGCTTCTCCGCCATGCGGATACGCCAGGGCACGACGCGATCGCGGAAGAAACTGGTCCAGCCGTCGAACAGCACCAGCACCGGCCTATCCTCCGGCGCCATGCGCTCCTCGTGCCAGTGCGGCACTTCGACGTCGGTTGTGAGGCGGAACCAGTAAAAGCCGCAGGCCGGCAGCGTGAGCAGGTAGAAGCGCTCGCCTATGGGCGGGAAGGCGGTGCGGCCCATCATCTCCACGGGCACGCGGCCGCGATAGCGCGCCAGATCCAGTTCCACCGGCTGCGCCGAGCGGCCGAGGTTGGCAACGCAGAGGATGGTTTCATCGCCGTACTCGCGCAGGTAAGCGAGGATTTTCCGGTTGCCCGGATTGAGGAAGGACAGGCGTCCGCGCCCGAAGGCCTTGCTGGTCTTGCGCACGGCCAGCATGCGCCGCATCCAGTTGAGCAGCGAGGACGGGTCGCGCGCCTGCGCTTCCACGTTCACCGCCTCGTAGCCGTAGACCGCGTCCATGATCGGCGGCAGGTACAGCCGCTGCGGGTCGGCATGCGAAAAACCGGCGTTGCGGTCCGGGCTCCACTGCATCGGCGTGCGCACGCCGTTGCGGTCGCCGAGAAAGATGTTGTCGCCCATGCCGATCTCGTCGCCGTAGTAGATGATGGGCGAACCCGGCATCGACAACAGCAGGCTGTTCATCAGCTTGATGCGCTCGCGGTCGTTTTCCATCAGCGGCGCGAGCCGGCGCCGGATGCCGAGGTTGATGCGCGCACGCGGGTCGGCGGCGTACATGCGGTACATGTAGTCGCGCTCCTTGCTGGTCACCATCTCCAGCGTGAGCTCGTCGTGATTGCGCAGGAAAATCGCCCACTGGCAGTTCTCCGGTATTTCCGGCGTCTGCTGCATGATCTCGACCACCGGGTGGCGGTCCTCCTGCGCGATCGCCATGTAGATGCGCGGCATCAGCGGGAAGTGGTAGGCCATGTGGCATTCGTCGCCCTCGCCGAAGTACTCACGCACGTCCTCGGGCCACTGGTTGGCTTCCGCCAGCAGCAGGCGGTTCTTGTAATTTGCGTCGACCTGCGCGCGGATCTGGCGGATCACGGCGTGGGTCTCGGGCAGGTTCTCGTTGCTGGTGCCGTCGCGCTCGATCAGGTAGGGAATCGCATCGAGGCGGAATCCGTCCACCCCCATGTCGAACCAGAAACGCATCACGCGGATCACCGCCTTCAGCACCTTGGGGTTGTCGAAATTCAGGTCCGGCTGGTGGCTGAAGAAGCGGTGCCAGTAGTAGGCCTTGGCCACCGGATCCCAGGTCCAGTTCGAGGTCTCGGTGTCGGTGAATATGATGCGCGTCTGGTCGTACTTTTTATCGCTGTCGCTCCAGACGTAGAAATCGCGCTTGGACGAACCCGCCGGGGCGCGGCGCGCGGCCTGGAACCAGGGGTGCTGGTCGGAAGTGTGATTCACCACCAGTTCGGTGATCACGCGCAGCCCCCGCCGGTGCGCCTCGCGCACCAGGGTGCGCACGTCGTTGCGCGTGCCGTACTGCGGGTGCACGTTGTGGTAATCGGCGACGTCGTAGCCGTCGTCCTTCATCGGCGAGGGGTAGAACGGCAGCAGCCAGATCGTGTTCACGCCGAGGTCGCGCACGTAATCGAGCTTTTCGATCAGCCCGGGAAAATCGCCCAGGCCGTCGCCGTTGGAATCGAAGAACGCCTTGATGTGCAACTGGTAGACGACGGCGTCCTTGTACCACAGCGCCTCGCCCTGGGTGTCCGGGGCCGACGCGGCTTGCGGCCGCGTTTCGCCGGTCGGCTGTTTGGCGGGCTTGTCCATTGCGCGTTTTCCGCTGCGTTACAGGAAGTAGTCGAAATTGCGTTCGGTGCGCACCTTGCGCCGCAAAGCGAACACATGCGCCGGTGCACGCTCCGGGTCGAGCTGGACGAAATTGCGCGGGCCGCTCCAGAGGAAGCGCGCGCCCGAGAGCAGGTCGTGCATCTGGTAGGGCGTGTGCGCGTCGATCCCGAGCGCTTCGAGATCGAGCTCGACCCAGCCCGACTGGACGTGGTGCGGATCGAGGTTGACCACGGTCACCACCAGGTTCTCCTGCGCGGCGTCCGACTTGGCGTAGCACAGCAGGCTGTCGTTATCGACGTCAAAGAATCGCAGCGAGCCGTCCGACTGCAGCGCTGGATTGTCGCGGCGCGCCCGGTTCATGCGCGCAATCAGGTCGGCCAGGCTGTCCGGCGCCTCGAGGTTCCAGTTGCGGATCTGGTATTTCTCGCTGTCGAGGTAGTCCTCGGTCCCCGGCTCGCGCGGCGCCGCCTCCTGCAGTTCGAACGCCGGACCGTAGATGCCGTAATTCGCCGCCAGCGTCGCCGCCAGGACCAGGCGCACGATGAAAGCCGGTCGAGCGCCGAACTGCAGGTACTCGGTGAGAATGTCCGGCGTATTCGGCCAGGCGTTGGGCCGGAAATATTCGCGCCCCGGCCCCTGGGTGAGCTCGGTGAAGTATTCGATCAGTTCGTGCTTGGTGTTGCGCCAGGCGAAATAGGTATAGGACTGGGTAAAGCCCAGCTTGGCCAGCCGGTGCATCACCTTGGGCCGGGTAAACGCCTCGGCGAGAAAAATCGCGTCCGGGTAGTCGCGCTTGATTTCGGCGATCGCCCATTCCCAGAAAGGAAACGGTTTGGTGTGCGGATTGTCGATGCGGAATATCCGCACGCCTTCGCCGGCCCAGTGGCGGATCACGCCGGCGAGCTCCTGCCACAGCGCGCGCCAATCGTCGGACTCGAAATCGAACGGAAAAATGTCCTGGTACTTTTTCGGCGGGTTCTCGGCATACTGCACGGCGCCGTCGGGCCGCCGCTTGAACCATGCCGGATGCGCTTCGACGTAGGGGTGATCCGGCGCACACTGGAACGCGATGTCCAGGGCGAGTTCCATGCCGTGGACGTGTGCGCTCGCGACCAGCCGCCTGAAGTCCGCTATCGTTCCGAGCTCCGCATGCAGCGCCGTATGCCCGCCCTCGGCCGAGCCTACGGCCCAGGGACTGCCCGCGTCCGCGGTCGCCGCGCTGACCGCGTTGTTCAAGCCCTTGCGGTTGGCGCGACCGATCGGATGGATCGGCGGAAAATACAGCACGTCGAAGCCCATTTTCGCGATGTAGGGCAGGCGCGCCTCGCAATCGCGGAAGCTGCCGTGTTGCCCCGGCTCGTCGGACGCGGAGCGCGGGAACATTTCGTACCAGGCCGAAAAGCGCGCGCGTTCGCGGTCGACCACCAGCGGATACACGATGGGGCAGACGCTGGCGTAGCGCCGGTCCGGATAGCGCTGGGCGATGGCGGCGAATTGCGCGTCGAGCCCGAGCGCCTTGAGCGCCTCGGCGTCGGAACCCGCGCGCAGCCTGGCCGCCCAACTGTTCAGCTGCTTGCGGTCTTCGGCTTGCGCGCGCCCTGCCGCCTGTTCGATCAGGCCGGCGCCGACCAGCGCCGCGACGCGCAGGTCCTCGCCCTCGACGCGCCGCGCGAAATCGTGGCGCCAGGAAAGAAAATGGTCGACCCAGCTGGTGACCGTATATTCGTAGCGACCGACAGCCTGCGCGACGAAACTGCCGCGCCAGCGGTCGCTGGCGAGCGCGGCCATGGGCGTTTCCTGCCATGCCGCCTCGCCCTCGCGCCGCCACAGCAGCAGGCAGGCGATGGTATCGTGGCCATCGGTGAAACAGTCGGCCTCGACCACGACCGCGTCGCCGACGATGCGCTTGGCCGCAAAGCGCCCGTTGTCCACCGCAGGCGTGACGCGTTCGATCACCGCGCGCATGCGCCCGTCGCCCGGATTGATCTCCGCTTTAACCATGCGCCGCCGCCTCCTTTCCGTAGTCGCGAGCCGCTACATCGCAGCGTCGGCGTCGGGCGGCATTCGCGGCCGGTCGCATCCCCATTACATGGGGCCCCTGCTCCCTGCTCATGCCGACCATTGGCTTTTGAACATGAGGGTCGAAAGCGGCGGCAGGGTCAGCGCGAGCGAATGAAAGCGCCCATGCGCGGAAACCGGCGCGGACTCGACGCCGCCCAAATTCCCCACGCCGCTGCCGCCGTACAGCGCCGCGTCGCTGTTGGCGATCTCGCGCCAATAGCCGCCGGTCGGCACGCCGACGATGTAGTTCGTGCGCGGCACCGGCGTGAAGTTGCACACCACCAGCACCGGCGCGCCGCCGCCGCGCGGCCGGCGCAGGAAGCTGAGCACGCTCTGCTCGCTGTCGTTGCAGTCCACCCATTCGAACCCTGACTGCTCGAAGTCGACCTGGTAGAGCGCGGGCTCGGCGCGGTAGAGCCGGTTGAGGTCCGCCACCCAGCGCCGCAGCCCTTCGTGTTCGGGATAGCCGAGCACATGCCACTCCAGGCTTTCCTCGTGCGACCACTCGCGCCGCTGGCCGAATTCGCCGCCCATGAACAGCAGCTTCTTGCCCGGATGCCCCCACATGTAGCCGTAGAGCAGACGCAGGTTGGCGAACTGCTGCCAGCTGTCGCCGGGCATCTTGCCGATCAACGCGCCCTTGCCGTACACCACTTCGTCGTGCGACAGCGGCAGTACGAAATTCTCGAAAAAGGCGTACCAGATCGAAAACGTGAGCTGGTCGTGGTGATACTTGCGGTGGATCGGCGCCTGGCTCATGTACTTCAGCGTGTCGTGCATCCAGCCCATGTTCCATTTGATGCCGAAGCCGAGGCCGCCCAGATACACCGGCCGCGACACCATCGGCCAGGAAGTCGACTCCTCGGCCATGGTTTGCACGTCTGGATGATCGCGATACACCGCCTGGTTCATCACGCGCAGGAATTCCACTGCCTCGATGTTCTCTCGGCCGCCGTAGCGGTTCGGCACCCACTCGCCTTCCTTGCGCCCGTAGTCCAGGTAGAGCATGGACGCGACGCCATCCACGCGCAGGCCGTCGACATGGTAGCGGTCCAGCCAGTACAGTGCGCTCGACACCAGGAAGCCGCGCACTTCGTTGCGGCCGTAGTTGAATATGGCGCTTTTCCATTCCGGATGGAATCCCTGCTTCGGATCGGCATGCTCATACAACGCGGTGCCGTCGAAGTAGCCCAGGCCGTGCTCGTCGCTCGGGAAATGCGCCGGCACCCAATCGAGGATGATGCCGATGCCGTGCTGGTGCAGCGTGTCGACCAGGTACATGAAATCTTCCGGGCTGCCGTAGCGCGCGGTCGGCGCGTAATAGCCCGTGGTCTGGTAGCCCCAGGAGCCGTAGAACGGGTGCTCGGTGATCGGCATCAGTTCGACATGGGTGAATCCCAGCTCGCGCACGTACTCGGCCAGCGGCTGCGCGATCTCGCGGTAGCCGAGCGGCCGGTTGCCGTCCTCGGGTACGCGCCGCCACGAGCCCAGGTGCACTTCGTAAATGGCCATCGGCGCGTCGAGCGCGTTGGCCGCCCGGCGCGAGGCCATCCACGCGGCGTCGTCCCACGCGTAGTCTGTCGACCATGCGCGCGAACCGGTGCGCGGCGGCGCTTCGGCGAAGAACGCGAACGGGTCGGCCTTGTCCACCTGGTAGCCTGCGACGCGGGATTCGATGCGGTACTTGTACGCCTGCCCGTGCACGACGCCCGGCACGAAGCCCTCCCAGACCCCGGAGCCGTCCCCGCGCACCTGCAGCGGGTGCGCGCCGGCGTTCCAGCCGTTCCAGTCGCCGATGGCCGAAACCTGCTGCGCATTGGGCGCCCAGACGGAAAACTGCGCGCCGGCGACGCCGTCGCGCTCGCCCAGATGGCAGCCGAATTTCTCGTACAGGCGGGCGTGGGTGCCTTCCTTGAACAGATAGATGTCGTGGTCGGTCAGCAACATTGCTTCTCCTATCGGGTTAGCGTTGGCGCCACCGCGCTGCGGCCGCATTGGAGCAAGATACTGCGAGTATCTGAGGCCCGGCCAAGTACTTGGCGTATCGGGCGAAGAATTGCTTGAAGCTAGCGCTTCGCCACGTCCGGGTTCGGGCGCGCAGCGTCGCAGAGATTGGATGTCCGAATGGTAGCATGATCGGTACCCCAGGTCACGCCGAGCCGACCCCGCACAGCAGCGGAAGCGCGATTTCAAGGGAGCGCGTACAACTTTGGGGCATGCGCCCCGCGCGCTTCAAACGCCGGCGCCATCCTGCTCGCCACCCAAGCGCGTCACTGGTAAAATACGCGCATCGCGCCGCCGCGCGGCGACGGCGGTTCCTCTGGCGTTGTAAGCGCGCCGGGTTCGGCCCTGATTCGACGCGCGGCGAAGTTGCCTACGCACAGGATTCGCGTCCAACGACCATGCCAGCGCCGAGCAGTAGGTCGTCGAACCAAGCGGCCGCAAGCAGCACGCTGCGCCGGGTTACCCCGACCCGGCGAAAATCATAGGAGTCTCGCCTTGAAGCTCATCAATCTGCTGCCGCTGCTCGGGTTGGCGGCCGCTGCCTGCTTCGCGCCGGCCGACGCCCTGCACGCCGCGGGAGAACTCAAGCTGAGCCCAGCGCAGATCGCCGCGCTGGGCGTCGAGACCGTGCCGCTGAGCGCGCCGCGCCTGGGCGAGCTGCAGGGGCTGCCGGCACGGGTGGTCGTGCCCAACCACCAACTGCGCGTATTGAGCGCGCCGCTCGCCGGACTGGTGGAGCAGGTCGCGGTCGCGACCGAGCAGCCGGTGCGCAAAGGGCAGTTTCTGCTGCGCCTGCATAGTTCGAGCCTGGCCGAAGTTCAGCGCACTTTCCTGCAGGCAGCGACGCAACTCGAGCTTGCGACTACCCGGCGCGACCGCGACGAAAAGCTGTTCGCCGACGGCATCATCGCCGAGAGCCGGGTCGAGGCCGCGCGCACGCACCGGGCTGAATCAGCGGCCGACTACGCCGAGCGCACGCAGGCGCTGCGCCTGGCCGGGATGAGCGACGCGGCCATCGGTGAACTGCGCGCGGGCCGCCGGGTCGACGCCGCGCTCGAACTCTCCTCCCCTATCGAGGGCATCGTGCTCGAACAGCTCGCCGTGGCGGGACAGCGCGTCGACGCTTCGGCGCCGCTGCTGAAAATCGGCCGCCTGGATCCGCTGTGGCTGGAAATAGAAATTCCGGCGGCCAGGCTGGCCGGCGTGCGCGCGGGGGCCGCGGTGCGCGTGCCGGCCGCCGATGCCGAAGCAAAGGTGCTCACGATCGGCCGCAGCATCAACCGTGCAAATCAGACCGTCACGGTGCGCGCGGTGACCACCCGCGGGGCCGAACGCCTGCGCCCGGGCCAGTCGCTGGAAGTGACGCTGGCCGAGCTCGCCGTGGGCGGCGAATGGAACATCCCCACTGGCGGGATTTCGCGCACGGCCGGCACGGCCACCGTGTTTGTGAAGACGCCGGCAGGATTCCGCGCGCAACAGGTGCGCATCGTGAGCGAGGGGGCGGAGCAGACCGTCGTCGCGGGCGCCCTCAAAAGCTCGGACCGCATCGCCGTCAAGGGCATCGCGGCGCTGAAAGCGGCCCTGGCCGGCATCGGCGGGCCGTGATGCTGGCGCGCCTGGTCGAGTTTTCGCTGACGCAGCGCCTGCTGGTGCTGGTCGCGACTGCGGCGCTGGTCGCCGGCGGCGTCTACGCCTACCTCGACCTGCCGATCGACGCCTTTCCCGACGTTTCGAGCACCCAGGTAAAAGTCATCATGAAGGCGCCGGGCATGACCCCGGAGGAGGTCGAAGCGCGCATCACCGTGCCGATCGAACTCGAGCTGCTCGGCATCCCGCACAAGCGGATACTGCGCTCGACCTCGAAGTACGCCATCGCCGACGTGACCATCGATTTCGACGACGGCACCGACATCTACTGGGCGCGGCAGCAGGTCGCCGAGCGGCTGAACAACGTCACCCGCGACCTGCCGGCGGGCATCACCGGGGGCCTCGCGCCGATAACGACGCCGCTGGGCGAGATGCTGATGTTTACCGTGGAAGGTCCGGCGCTGTCGCTGGCCGAGCGCAGGAGCCTGCTCGACTGGACCATACGGCCGGCGCTGCGCACCCTCCCCGGGGTCGCGGATGTGAATGCGCTGGGCGGCGAAGTGCGCGCCTTCGAGGTCGTGCCCGACAACGCGGCGATGCGTGCACGCGGGATTACCAGCGCAGAACTGCTGGGCGCGCTAGCGGCGAATAACCGCAACGAGGGCGCGGGCAGGATACGCGAGGGCGAGGAGGCGCTGGTGGTCCGCGTCGAGGGCAGCATCAAGTCGCTCGAAGATCTGCGCGCGGTGGTGGCGGTCACGCGCGACGGCGTTCCGGTCCGGGTGGGCGACATCGCCGACGTGCGCCTGGGCAGCCTCACCCGCTATGGCGCGGTGACCCAGAACGGCCAGGGCGAGGCGGTCCAGGGGCTGGTCCTGGGTTTGCGCGGCGCCAATGCGCGCCAGGTGGTGGAGGGCGTCAAGGCGCGGCTGGCGGAACTCGCGCCGTCCCTGCCCAAGGGCGTCAGCACGAGCATCTTCTACGACCGCGGCAACCTGGTGCAGCGCGCGGTGGGAACGGTGCAAAAAGCGCTGACCGAGGCCATCGTTCTGGTGCTGGTGCTGCTGGTCCTGTTTCTCGGCAATCTGCGCGCCGCGCTGGTGGTCGCGCTGATCCTGCCGCTGTCGGCGCTCGGCACCTTCATCCTGATGCGCCAGTTCGGCATGTCGGCCAACCTGATGAGCCTGGGCGGACTGTCGATCGCGATCGGCATGCTGGTCGACGCCGCGGTCGTCGTGGTCGAGAACGTGATCACGCAGCTCGCCGCCGAGCACGGCAGGCGCCGTCTGCCCCGGCTGCACGTCATCTACCGGGCGGTGAAGGAAGTCACCGTGCCGGTGTCCTCCGGCATACTCGTGATCATTATCGTGTTCCTGCCGCTGCTGACCCTGCAGGGCCTGGAGGGCAAGCTGTTCGTTCCGGTGGCCTTGGCTATCGTATTCGCGCTCGCTGCTTCGCTCGTGCTCTCCCTCACGGTGATTCCGGTGCTGGCGTCGTATCTGCTGAAAGACGTGCCCCACGGCGAACCGTGGCTGGTGCGCCTGGCGCTGCGCGCCTATCTGCCGGCGCTGCGCTGGTCGCTGGCGCGGCCGCGCACCGTCGTCGGCACGGCCGTCGCCGCCTTGGTCGCCACGGCCGGCGTTTATGGCCTGATCGGCAAAACGTTCATGCCGACCATGGACGAGGGCGACGTGATCATGCAAATCGAGAAGCTGCCCTCGATCAGCCTGGCGCAAGGCGCGGCGAGCGACATGGCGATCCAGCGCGCGATACTCGCGAAGGTGCCGGAGGTAAAGCGCATCGTCGCGCGCTCCGGTTCCGACGAACTCGGGCTGGATCCGATGGGCCTCAACCAGACCGACACCTTCATGGTGCTGAAGGACCGCAGCGAATGGCGCCGCCCGGAAAAAGACTGGCTCATCGACCAGTTGCGCGCGGTAATGGCCGACTTTCCCGGGGCAGCCTTCAGCTTCACCCAGCCGATCGACATGCGCGTGTCGGAAATGCTCACCGGCGCGCGCGGCGACGTCGTGATCAAGCTGTTCGGCACCGACATCGCGACGCTCAATGAGCTCGCCTTCCGCATCGTCGAGGCGGTCAGGCAGGTGCGCGGCGCAGAAGACGCACTGACGGTAAAGAACGAAGGGGTGCAGTATTACCGGGTCGAGATCGACCGGTTTGCGGCCGGGCGCTTCGGCATCAGCGTGGATGACCTGGGCGCGGCCTTGCGCACCCAGGTCGAAGGCCAGCCCCTGGGGATCGTCCTCGAACCGGGCCGGCGCACCCCGCTGATCGGACGCGGCGACGAGGCCGGGCGCAGCTCCGCCGCGCTGTTCGCCAACCTGCAGCTGACGCTTGCGAACGGCGCCAGCGTGCCGGTGGCGTCGGTCGCAAAATTCGTGCGCGTCGACGGGCCGGTCAAGGTCGATCGCGAAAACGCGGAGCGCATGGCGCTGGTGCAGGTCAACGTGCGCGACCGCGACCTCGTCGGTTTCGTCGATGAAGCCAAGCGCATCGTGGGCGAGCGCGTGCCGCTGCCCGCGGGCTACCGCACGGTGTGGGGCGGACAGTTCGAGAACCAGCAGCGCGCCTCGGCGCGCCTGCTGCTGGTGGTGCCGGTGGCCCTCGCGCTGATTTTCGCGCTGCTGTTCGCGACCTTCGGCTCGGTGCGCCAGTCCGCGCTGGTGTTCACCAACATTCCGTTCGCGATGATAGGCGGCGTCCTCGCGCTGTGGATTTCCGGCGAATATCTTTCAGTGCCCGCCGGCGTAGGCTTTATCGCACTGCTCGGCATTGCGGTGCTGAACGGCGTGGTGCTGGTAAGCTATTTCAACCAACTGCTCGAGCGCGCGATGCCGATCGAACAGGTGGTGATCGAAGGCGCGCGCCGACGCCTGCGCCCGGTGCTGATGACCGCAAGCATCGCGGCCTTCGGCCTGGTGCCGCTGCTGTTCGCCTCCGGACCGGGTTCGGAAATCCAGCGGCCGCTCGCGATCGTGGTCATCGGCGGCCTGCTCAGCTCGACCGCGTTGACGCTGATCATCCTGCCCATCCTCTACAGCCGTTTCGGGGTCGCTGCGCGCATCCGCAACCAGTCAGCGCCCGCGTTTGCCAAGGAAACCAAGCCATGAAGTCCCTGGACTGCTGCCTCACCATCGTGCTGCCCCAACCCCTGGAAGAGGATCTGGTGGACTACATGCTCGAGCACCCGGACTGGGTGAGCGGCTTCGTCATCGGGCGCATGGAGGGCACCGGCCAGAGCGTGCCGCTGCAGGGCCTGAGCGAACTGGTGCGCGGCCGTTCTCCGCGCGTGCAGCTCCAGGTCGTCATGGCGCGCGACGAAGCGCGGCAACTCATCGAATCGCTCAAGTCGGCGTTCCCCAGTCCGGAAGTCGCCTACTGGGTGACCCCCGTGCTCGAGTTCGGGAGGCTTGCATGAAGTTTGCGCTGCTGATGGGATGCGCGCTCGCCTGCGTCCCGGCGCTCGCCGCCGCCAGCGAGGCCGGCGCCAACGAGCCCGACCTGCCGCCGCTCGCGAGCGTCGTCGCGGTGATGGCCGAATATCCGAACGTCGTCGCCGCGCGCGCCGGCGAGCGCGCGCAGGATGCCGCGGGCAGCCTGCTGCGCGCCGGGACCTACGAGACCGTGGTGCGCATGGAAGCCGGGGAGCGGCGCGATCCCAGGATAGACACCCGCTTCAACGAATGGAACGCCGTGGTGGAACGGCCGCTGCGCCTGCCCGGCAAAGCGCGCCTCGACGCGCGCATCGGCGAGGAAGGCATGGATCTGGCCCGCCTGGCAGTCGGAGATGCCCTGCACGAGGCCGGGCGGACGCTGCTGCGGCAGTGGTTCGCGTGGATGCGCGCCACCGCGGTCGAAGCCGTCTGGCGCGCGCAGCTCGATGTGCTTGTTGCCGAGCGCGACATCGCGGCGCGCAGAGTAAAGCTCGGGGACGCACCGCGCCAGGAGGCGCTGCTCGCCGACGCCGCCGTGGCGCAAGCCGATTACTCGCGGCTGCAGGCGCGCGCACGCACCGAGGCCGCAGCCACCGAGCTGCACCAGACCTTTCCGGGCATACCGATCCCTGCTGCCCCGGTGCTGCTCGCGCCGCGCCCTATCGAGGGTGAACTCGATTACTGGCAACTAGCCTATCTGGCCAACAACCACGAACTCGGTCTGGCCCGCGCCGAGATCCGGCGCCGAACGCTGGTCGCGGCGCGCGCCCGTGCCGATGCCATCCCCGACCCGACGGTGGGCATGCGCTACGCGTCAGAGCGCAGCAACGCGGAACACATCGTGGGCCTGTTCGTCAGCCTGCCGCTGCCGGGCGAGGCGCGCACCGCGCGCGCGGCCGAGTCGGCCGCCCAGATCGAGGTCGCCGCGAGCCGGGAGGCGGCGCTGCTGCGGCGCCTGTCGGCGGAGGTGAGCGTGCTCTATACGAACGCCAGGTCGGCGTACGACAGCGCCGGACGCGCCGGCGAGGCCGCCCAGGGCATGAACCGCAACGCCGAACTCACATCGAAGGCGCACAGTCTCGGCGAGGCCAGCCTGGCTGAGGTCCTGCTCGCGCGCCGCATGGCCAGCGAATCCGGCCTGGCCTCGACGCTGGCCCGCCTGGAAGCTGCGGAATCGCGCTATCGCCTGCTGCTGGACGCGCACGAACTCTGGCCGCTGGACTAGCCTAGCGTCCGGGGTCGGCGGTCGGCGGTCGGCGGTCGGAGGCGACGCAAGCGAAAACGCGTTTCGCTGCCGCTTCAGAAAAAATACCGCAGCAAGGCCTGCCACACGCGCCGCTCCGTCAACACGCCGTAGTTGCTCCCGGGTTGACCGGTACTGAGCTGGGTTTGCAGCGCGAGATCGGTGCGCCGCCAGTGATAGCGCGCCTCCAGCCATTGCAGCCGGCTGTGGTCGACGAGGTCGTGGCGCAGCATGGCGGTGAGATCGAGGTGCTGCAGCAGCGCATCCTGCCAGACGGCGTACAGAAACAGCTGGTCGCGCGTCGGCGGCTCCTGCAGCGTGGTGACCAAGCTGCGGTACTGTCCGTAGGCCGCGGGCGAGCCGCGCCGCAGCGCATTCCAGCCGGCTGCGTCCAACCCGGCGCCGTTGCGTTGGTACTCGGCGCTCAGCGAGACATTGCCCGGCGTCGTATAGGTGAGCCCGGTAGCGAGCTGCGAACGAAACGCCGCGTCGTCCCGGTTGGCCAGCACCTGCGCCGCGAGCGAGGGCGCACGTCCGCCCGACCATTCTAGATACGCCACCGTGGCGTCGTTGACCAGTGCGGTCAGGTTCAGTCCGAGCTGCGGCGACTGTCCGGCCCCGCCTGAGAGCAGCCACTGCGGACTGAAGGTCTCGGACAGCTTCTGCCCCAGGGCGAACTGCCAGCGCGCGCGCTGATTGGTGGCGCCCAAGTCCGGGCTGAACACCGCGCTGCTGGGCTGGTCGGCGAGCTTGGGCGAATACAGCGCGGTGAGCGAACCGCCGTTCCACAGCGTCTGCCCGCGCAGCATCGCGCTGCCGAGCCGGTTCTCGCGCAAGCTCGCCGGATCGAGCGAAACGACCGAGCGCAGCGCCCCGGCGCGGAAATAGTCGGTCGGGTTGTAGCCCAGCGCGACGCCGCTGCGCGCGTTGATGCGCCCCAGATCGACGATGCGCTCGGGCTGCGCCTGCCAGCTCAGATAGGCCTCTTTCAGCGTGTTGATGTCGCGCTTGCCGGAAGCCCCGTCCGTGCGGTTCAGGTCGAGGCGGTCGGCGAATACCGCGCGCCATCCCGGGGCCAAGCGCGTGTCCAATCGCGCATCCAGCGACAGGCGCGAGCCGTGCAGCGCCAGGCCCGCGCCGCGCGGCCGCGCTTCGCGCGTGGCCGTTTCGATGTACATGCGCCAGTCGCGGCTAGGCTCGACCGGGGCCGCGGTCTGGTCGGCGAGCGACAGCGCCGCCGCATCGTCGTCGGCCAGCGCCGGCGCCGCCGCGAGAAGCAGAAGCAGCGCGAGGGCGCGCATGCGCTACTCGGGCTTGAAGCGCGGCAGATAGTCGCGCTGCAGCCACACCTCGGGCACCTCGCGCCAGGCATAGTCGGCGAAGCGCATCACCGTCACCCAGTTCGGGTCCAGGCCGTCGATGATCACGGTCTCGGTCGGCCGCTCCACGCCCAGTTGCGCCTGAAATTTCCGATAGTAGGCCTTCTTCAGCAGCTGTCCGCTCTCGGTGTAAAAGAGCGCCTTGACCGGCCGGCTGTTGGTTGCGTCCAGCCACATTTCGATGTGGTGGTAGGTCACGTCCGCCGACACCGCCGCCAGCGCGAGCTTGTAGCAGCGCCGGTCCTTGAGGTCGCCGTCGAGCACGTTCTCTTCGGCCGCGATTTTCGCCTGGTAGTCCTTGGCCAGATTGACCGTGACCACATCGCCGTTGGCCGCCTGGCCGAGCAGGCGCTGCTGCGGCGACAGGCGGATGCTCGCCTTGGAGGACGGATCGAAGAACCACAGGTCGTTGCCGTTCTTGAGCATCAGCTTGTTCGCGTCGCGCGCCGGGGCGACGAAGCGGATCAGGCTGCGGAACTGTCCGCTGTTCGCATCGGCTTTGGAATACACGGTGAGCGTATTGGTATCGACCTGCTTCGCATTGCGGTATTCCACCAGCGTCACGGTCAGCGCGAACGGCTTGCCGGGGTTGCGGATCGCGTCGCTTTCGGCGAGGAGCGCCTGCGCACTCGGTGCGGCGGCCGCAACGCCGGCCGACGCAATCAGCGCCGCACAGCCGATCAGTCGCACAAAGTGCATCGCCCTGCCCCCTTTCCTAGACATGTCTGAGCGCGTCGACGATGAGCATGCGCGCCGCGCGCCGCGCCGGCCACCAGGCGGAAACGACGGCGACCAGCGCGAGCAGCGCGGCAGTGCCGATCATCATGTTCGTTTCGCCCCAGACGCGCACCGTCAGCGGCACCGGATCGACCTGCCCCGGCGGCAGCCAGGTCAGGCCGGCGTGGTTGACCAGCACCGCCACCAACAGCGCCGCCGCGACGCCGGCGGCCGCGCCGAGCAGGCCCAGCAGCAAGGCCTCGCTCATGAACAACCGGCGGATGCCCGAGCGGCGCAGGCCCATGGCGCGCAGGGTGCCGATCTCCGCGGTGCGCTCCATCACCGCCATGCTCATGGTATTGCCCACCGTGAACAGCACGATCGCGCCGATCAGCACCGCCATGAAGCCGAAGATCGCGGCGAACATGCCGACCGCCTGGCCATAGAACGGATTCAGCGCTTCGAAGTCCTGCACCTCCAGCGGCTCGCTGTTGAGCGTCGTCGCGAGCAACTCGGCGAGGCGCGCCTTCGCCGCCGGAATCTGGCTGGTGTGCACGAGCTGCAGCACCACCGCCGTGGCCTGCGGCTTCTCGTTGCCGTAGAGCAGGCGCTGCGCCTGCGCCAGGTGCATGCCGACGAACATGTCGTCGAATTCCTTGAAGCCCTGGCGCTCGGCCTTGACCACGTGCAGCGAAGCGACGTTGGGCGCGCCGTGCACATTGGCCGCCAAGAGTTCGATGCGGGCCTGGTCCCGCGGCGCCGTGGGCCGCGCCTCCAGCGCCGCCAGCGCGGTGACGTCGGCCGGGGCGCTGGCGCCGGACGCGGCCTCGGTTCTTGTATGCTTCGGACAATTCGCCACCTGCAGCGGCTCGCACAATTCCAGCACCCGCGCCACGCCGGTGCCGATGACCACCGCGTCCTCCGCCGTCCCAGTCAGCGCGGAATCCGGCAGGTTGATCCACAGGCCGTAGTCGTTCCAGCGACGCATGCGGTTGCGGTCGGCGATGACCAGCCCGGCGCCCATGATGGTGCGCGACACGCCTGCGGCGAAATTGCCGGCGATGCCACCGAGCGAAATCGACGGCGTCGCCACCGCGAGCATGGGCGCGAGCACCGGATCGTGTACGACTACGTCGATAACGTGCTGGTAGTCGGCGATGCCGTAGACGGCGGGATTGCCGCTGCCATAGAGAAAATAATCCTTGCGCTGGATCTGCAGATGGCCGCCGCGCATGACGTAGCTGGTCTGCAGGCTCAGGATGATGTTGCGCGCGTAACCGCCGAACACCAGGATCGTGACCGCGCCGATGACCATCGCGAGGAGCGTGGTGAGCGAGCGGCGGCGGTTCCGCAGCAGGTTGCGCAGGGCGAGCGACAGGGTTCTCATGCTGCCGCCTCGATCACTTCGCTCGAGGTGCAATCATCGCGCTGTCGGCGGCAGGCGGCAATCGCGGCCGGTCGCATCCCCGCTGCGCGGGGCCCCTGCTCCCTGCTCATGCCGCCACCTCCGATCCACTGTCATGTTTCGAACCGTTCCACTGTCGGCGTCCGGCGGCAATCGCGGCCGGTCGCATCCCCGCTGCGCGGGGCCCCTGCTCCCTGCTCATGCCGCCCCCCCTTCCGACAGCGGGCGCCGCACGATGTCTTCGATGCGCCCGTCGCGGATCAACACCGCGTCGTCGGCCTCGGCCATCACCTTCGGGTCGTGCGAGGAAAACACGAAGGACACGTGCAGTTCGCGCTGCATGTCGCGCATCAGCGCGATGATCGCCGCGCCGGTGTGGCTGTCCAGGTTGGCGGTCGGCTCGTCCGCGAGCACCAGGTTCGGCGAGGGCGCGAGCGCGCGCGCGATGGCCACGCGCTGGCGCTGTCCGCCGGAGAGCTGCCCCGGAATGGCGCGCGCCTTGTCGGCGATGCCGACCGCTTCGAGCAGCATCGCGACGCGGCGCTTGCGCTCGGCCGCGGGCACGCGCGCGAGCAGCAGCGGATACTCCACGTTCTCCTCCACCGTGAGCACCGGCAGCAGGTTGAAGTTCTGAAAGATGAAGCCGAGGTGGCGCGCGCGAAAATCCGACAGCGCATCGTCCGACATCTTCTGCACCGCCTCGCCCGCCACGTTGATGTCGCCGCTGTCGGGCTGGTCGATACAGCCGATCAGATTGAGCAGCGTGGTCTTGCCGCTGCCCGACGGGCCGGAAATTACGGTGAAGCAGTTGGGGCGGATCTCCAGATTGATGTCGATCAAGGCCGGGACGTCGACCGCGTCGAGGTGATAGGTCTTGCCGATTCGATTCAGGGTGACGACGTTCATCGCGGCCTCGGGGTTGCGCTTTGGTATGGCGACATCCTAGTCGGACGCCGCGGCGAGTCCAAGCGCGATGCGACCAAACCCCGCAATTCGGGTGCCAGCCACCCGCTGGCCGCGCCAACGGCGCGCAGCCGCTAGGCTATTGGCGCAGCTTCGCATCGGCGCTGGCGCGGTAATGCCGGTTGGCATCCTCGGGCTTGCCGATGCGATCCAGGAGCTGTGCCAGTGCGATATGCGCGCTGCGGCTGGGCTCTTCGGACAGGCTCGCTTCGAGGTAGCTCTGCGCCTTGCCCCACAATTCCTGCGCCAGGCACAGGCGCCCCAGCGCCAGCAGCAGGGCACGCTCGCGCGGCCGCGACTTCAGCCACTTCTCGGCACGCTCGATCTGCGCCAGCACGCCGGAACCCAGGCACTCGGCGTAGAGCAATATCAAATCCTCGCTCCATTCGGCGTCCAGCGCGGCCTCGAGTATCTGCTGCGCGCGGCTGCAGTCGCCGCTGTCGATGAACAGCCGCGCCGCGGTGCGCGCAACGCGCGCGTCCAGCCGGTCGTCGGTATGCTGCCAGCACGCAGCCAGTCCCGCCGCATCCCCGGCCTGCTGGCGCAGCGCCTCGATCTGGGCGGTGATGCGCAACTGCGTCGCCGCCACTTCAGCCAGCGCGCCGCGCTTACCCAGGACCGCGGCCAGGCGACGCACCTCGTTCCAATGACCCAGACGCTGGTGCGCTTTGAGCAACATGCGCTGCGTGGCGATGCGTTTTCCCCCGCTCGCGGACAACTCGCCCAGCACGGCCAGCGCGTCCTCGTAGCGGCGCTCATCGAGCAGCAGGCTCGCCTGCACCGCGAGCCGCGCCTGGCGCGCGTCGGCATCGTGGCTCTCGGCGCGCACGAACCACTGGTCGCGCCGCTCGAGCTCGCGCAGTTCGCCCGCTGCGCGCGCCGCGATCAGCGCGCTCAGGGCCGGCGCCTCGCCGAGCGCGTAGGCTTCGCCCGCGGATTTTTCAGCGCGGGCGTAGCGCCCCTCGAACGTGGCCTGCAATGCCGCGAGCAGCGCCGCGCGCCCTTTCGCCTCGCGCCGGCGCTGGCGGAAATTGCGCACGTGCAACGGCAGCCGCAGCGTGTGCGTAACCAGCCGCAACAGCAAATAACCCAGGGTGAATCCAGCGAGCCCGAGCAGAATCGCAAAATTGAGCGACAGCTCGACGCGGTAAGGCGGGAACACGAGAATGGCGTAGCCCTCGTTCAGGTGCGCGGCGAGCGACAGACCCACCGCAAGCGCGAATACCGCCAGCACCCACATCAAGCCGCGCACCGCTAGCGCTCCGCTACCGCGTTCACCGCTGGGCCTTTTCGCGCGCGACCTTGAAATTGCGCACTGCGGTCAAGCTATCGCTTATGGTCGGCAGCTCGACGCTGATGCTGCTCGCCGCAAGCTGCTTCAGGCTCGCGAGCGCCGCGGCGGTCGTCTTGGCGCGCGTGTCGTAATAGCGCTTCATCCACGACCCCGCGGTCTCCAGATCGGCGCCAAATCGCACCGGGTCGCGTGCGAGCAGCGCCTGCCTGGCATCGAACAGGCGCAACTGCAGGTTCTGGCGCAGGAAGTAGGACTGCGCCGGCGACAGCAGCGCCACCTCGGGCTCATCCATGACGCGGATACGCACTAGCTGCAGCATTTCACTCCACGCTTCGGCCAGCACCCGCGACCAGACGCCGTTCCCGCCCGCCGGCCCGGCCTGCTTGGGTGCCGCCTGCGCGCGTTCGTCGAAATGCAGCGGCAGCGTATCGACGCCCGCGATCAGCTGATCGAGGCGCAGGGCCATGCCCGTAATGTCCAGGCTGGGCGCGGACTTCAGGCGCTCGATGTCGCGGTTGAGCACGCGCCGCAGGGGGATGAACTGCGGCCGGTCCGAGCGCGCCATGCGCCCCTCGGCGGTGCGCAGCGCGAGCAGCGCTGCCTGCACATTCCCGGTGAGTTGCAACTGCTGCGAGGCCAGGGTGAGCATTTGTTCGATTTCGGCCAGCGCCCATTCGTCGTGGCTGCGCGAAAGCTCCTGGTACAAAGCCTCCAGCGCTACTTGCTGGCTCTGCGATTCGGCGATCTTGTTCTCCAGCACGCTGAGCTTGCCCTGCGCCTCGCGCGCCCCTTCCATCGCCTCCTTCGCCAACACGCGGCTTTCCGCAGCCGAGGCATCGCTCGCGTGCAGGCGCTGGCCCAACTCCTCGCGGATGGCGTCGATGCGGCTGCGGGTGTCGTACCACTGCCAGCCGAGCGCCGCAATCGCGGCCAGCAGCACCAGCATCACCGGCAGGCGCCAGCCGGCCGCCGCGCGTTCGCGCTGGCCGCCGGACGCGTCCGGCGGCGCCGTTATCGGCTCTGCTGCGGGCTGGGCGGGCTCGGTATTGCTTTCGCTCATGGTCATCGGTCAGGGTATGCGGGTATCACACTTTAGCAAAAAAAGCGGCCAGCCCCTCGACCAGGCCCTCGTCGCCCGGTCCGGTCTTCACCACCGTCTGTACGCCCAGGGCGCGCGCCGCAGCCGCGATGCGTTCATGCGGCGCGAACAAGGGGGTGCGGGTCAGGCATTCCCGGCCGGCATCGCCCAGCATATCGCGCAGATTCGCCAAACCCTCGCTCGAACTCACGGTGAACGCAGCCAACTCGCGCCGAGCGCACAGGGCGAGCAGCGGCGCGGGATCGGCCTCGGGGCGACCGCGGCGGTAACACTCGGCATATTCGACTGTGGCGCCGCGCGCCGCCAGCGTGTCGCCCAGCAATTCGCGCCCGCCTGCGCCGCGAAAAATCACCACGCGCCTGCCTGCGAGCTGGTTCAGCTCCGGCAATTCGAGCAGGCCTTCGCTGTCGAAACGCTCGCCCGGCACGATCACTTCGGCAAAACCGTGGCACCTGAGTTCGCGCGCGCTGCCGCGGCCGACGGCGGCGACGCGCAAGCCCGGCGGCCAGGTGCGCCTCGCGCGCACCAGGGCCAGCGCCTTCTCCACCGCATTGGAACTGATGAAAATGGCGAGGTCGAAGCTGTCCAGGCGATCGATCAGCGCCTGCAGCGGCGGCGATTGCGCGGCGTCGAAAATTTCCAGCGCCGGGAACAGCAGCGGTTCGCCGCCGGCGGCGCGGATCAGCGCGGCCATGTGCTCCGCCTGCGCGGCGGGCCGCGTCACCACGACGCGGCGCCCGGCCAGCGCCGCCGACCTCATAGCAGTGCAGCGAGGATGCGGTCGGCGCCTTGCGCGCGCAATTCGCCGGCGAGACGCTCGCCGAGTTCCTCCGGCGCCTCGCAGGGTCCGGCGACCTCCGCCCTGACCATGCTTTTTCCGTCCGGATGCGCCACCAGGCCGCGCAACGCCAGGCTGGCCCCGCTGACGCGGGCGTAGGCGGCGAGCGGCAGCTGGCAGCTGCCGCCGAGCGCCCGGCTCACCGCGCGCTCGGCGCGCACCGCAAGCTCGGTATCGCGGTGGTTGAGCTGCGCGAGGCAGGCGGCGATATCGCCGCGCTCGGCGCGATACTCGATGGCGAGCGCGCCCTGTCCCGCGGCGGGCAGACTTTGCTCTACGGTCAGTTCCGAGCGGATGCGCGCGCCCAGGCCGAGGCGCTTCAGGCCGGCCGCGGCGAGGATGATCGCGTCGTGATCGCCGCGATCGAGTTTTGACAGCCGCGTGTCGAGATTGCCGCGCAGACTCGTCACCCGCAGCTGCGGATAGCGGCTGCGCAGCTGCGCCTCGCGCCGCAGGCTGGAGGTGCCGACCACGGCGCCCGCGGGCAGCTCATCCAGGGTCGCGAATTTGTTGGAAACGAAAGCATCGCGCGGATCTTCGCGCTCCATGATCGCGCCCAGCGCGAAGCCGGCGGGCAGTTCCATCGGCACATCCTTGGCCGAGTGCACGGCGAGATCGGCGCGGCCCTCGGCCATGGCGAGCTCCAGTTCCTTCACGAACAGGCCCTTGCCGCCTATCTTGGCGAGCGAGGTATCGAGGATTTCGTCGCCGCGCGTGGACAGCGCGAGCAGTTCCACCCGGCAATCCGGATACAGTCCCCGCAAAAGGTCGCGCACATGCTCGGCCTGCCACAGCGCGAGGCGGCTCTTGCGCGTGGCGATAACAATACGATCAGGATGATTCAAGGCAGGATTTCTGCTATGGCCGCACGCTTGGTGCCTGGAGGGCAGATTCTAGCATGCCTCGGCGCACTCTTCGTTGCGGCGCCAGTCAGCGCGCAAATGATCGAAGCGCGCGATGGCAAGCTTGTGCCCGGTGCTCCCTCGCGCATAGACGTCGGTGTGCGCCGCCGCGGCCAGATCGCCGGCGGCCATCCCGGCGAGATCCGCGCCGAGCAACGCATGGGCATTTCCTAGGGCGAGCCGCGGTGTCATCGCCGCCTATTCTAGCCAGCTGGGCGCACCGGCCTCGGATGAATACCAAGCCGGCGCAGTTGGCGGCGCCGCCAATATCTGGCATCTGGCGAAAACGCCGGCTTTTTGTGACAACTATCAATACGACGGCCGCCCGGTTTGCTCAAACTGGCCGCAGGTCAACCACTCAAGTGGAGGATTCCGTGAATATTATGCGTCGTCTCATGTTAATCGCCCTGGCCTGCGGGCTTGCAAGTCCCGGCATGGCACAGCAGTTCCCCGCAAAGGAAGTGCAGATCGTGATTCCGTATGCGCCCGGCGGCGCGACCGATCTCGTGTTCCGCGCGCTCGCCGCCAGCGCCCAGAAGTACCTGGGCAAGGCGGTCGTCGTGGTCAACCGGGCCGGCGGCGGCGGCGCGGTCGGGTTTACCGAGGTCGCCCAGGCGAAGCCCGACGGCTACACGCTGGTGTCGATCATCACGCCGGTCACGATACTGCCGCACCAGGTCAAGACCGCATTCACCTACCAGAGCTTCGAACCGATCATCAACGTGGTGCAGGACCCGGCGATGCTGCAGGTCCGCGCCGACGCGCCATGGAAGACCCTGAACGAATTCCTCGACTACGCGCGCAAAAATCCGGGAATGATCACAGTGGGCAACTCGGGCGCGGGCGGGGGGGTGCACCTGATCGCGCTCGCCTTCGAAAAGGCCGCCGGCGTCAAGTTCAACCACATTCCGTTTGCGGGCGGCGGGCCGTCGGTCACCGCCCTCCTCGGCGGGCACGTGCACGCGGTCTCGGTATCTCCGCCGGAGGGCATCCCCCACGTGAAGGCCGGAAAGCTGCGCATCATGGCGCTGTTCTCCGAGAGCCGCATGGCGGATTTTCCGGCCGTGCCGACCGTGCGCGAGCAGGGCATCGATTTCAGCATGGGCCAATGGCGCGGCCTCGCCGCGCCGAAAGGCACGCCGCCGGAAGTGATCAAGATCCTGCATGAGGCTTTCAAAAAAGGCATGGAAGACCCCGCCTTCGTGAAGAACGCCGCCGACATGAGTGTGGCCCTCGCCTACATCGGGCCGGCCGAGTTCGGCAAACTGATGGCGGCTGATCACGAGCGCTACGCCAAACTCGTTGCGGAGATCAAGAAATGAAAACCTATCTATTCGCCCTGGCATTTGCACTCGCCGGTTGCGCCAGCACCGCGACCCAGCAATCCGTCGGCCCCGCGGCCGGTGGAGACAAAGTCACGATCCGGATCGGAAGCCCGTTCAAGCCCGGCCACATCCTGGTGGACGCGGCCGACAAGTTCAAGGAACTGGTCGAGAGCCGCAGCGGCGGTCGCCTCGCGGTACAGATCGATGCCGGCACCAAGGCCGAAATCGAGATCAACAAGCTGAACAGCGCCGGTGAGCTCGAGATGCAGTCCAATGGGACGAACTTCCTGGAGCTCTACGCGCCGCCGTACTACTTCTTCACCGGCCCTTACGTGATGAAGGATTTCGATCACTACATGCGCGTCTGGAACGGTAGGCTCGGCCAGCAGGCGCAGGCCGAGATGGAGAAGAACGGCAAGCTGAAATACCTCGGAACGATCTACCGGGGACAGCGGCAGACGACGGCGAAGAAACCCGTCTACACGCCGGCCGATGTGTACGCGCTGAAGCTGCGGCTGCCGCCCATACCCAGCTGGATGGCCGTGTGGAAGGCGATCGGCGCCGACCCCGTCGGGGTGCCGCTGCCCGAGCTCTACTCGTCATTGAAGACCGGCAAGGCCGAGGCCTCAGAAGGGGATCTGCCGCAAGTCGCCTCGTTCAAGCTCGACGAAGTGCAGACGCACCTGATCATGACCAACCACCTGGTGCAGACCGGCGGAATGCTCATCAACAAGCCCTTTCTCGAGCGCCTGTCGAAAGCCGACCAGGACCTGATCGTGCGTGCAGGGAAGGACGCCTGCGACTGGGCCAACGAGAAAATGAAGAGCGGCGAAAACGCCTACCTCATCGGGCTTCAGCGCAAGGGAATGCAGGTAATCATTCCGGATGCCGAGTCGTTCCGGGCGAAGGCCAGGCCGGCGGTCGACGAGCTGTTCAAGACGCAATGGTCGGTCACTACCTGGGCCGAGGTGCTCGCGCAGTAAACGGCGTGCGGCAACGCAAGGGGAGCGTCATGGAATACCGGAAGATGGGCCGCACCGGGCTCAAGGTTTCGGCCTTGTGCCTGGGCACCATGACCATGGGCAAGCAGGTCGACGAGCCGACTTCGCTCGCGCTGATCGAGCGCGCACTCGAGCTCGGCGTGAACTTCATCGATACCGCCGACATGTACGTGAACGGCGTTACCGAGCAAATCGTCGCCAAGGCGATCAAGGGCAGGCGCGATTCGCTGGTGCTTGCCTCCAAGGGCGGCCACATCCGGAAACTCGCCGCGAAGTACGGCGAACAGATCGTCTCGGGCCCGATCGACCTTGCGCGCCCGAAACACTTCAGGCCCTGGGAATCCGGCGAGGGCACCGGCCCCAATGACATGGGCCTGTCGCGCAAACACCTGATGCAGGCGCTCGAGGGCAGCCTCAGGCGGCTGGGCACGGATTATCTCGACATCTATTACGCCCACATGCCCGACTACGACACGCCGCTGGATGAGACGCTGCGGGCGATGGACGACATGGTGCGGCAGGGCAAGGTGCGCTATCTGGGCTGTTCCAACTTCCGCGCCTTCCAACTCGCCAAAGCACTCTGGCTCTCGGACAAGCACAACCTCGCGCGCTGGGACGTGATACAGCCGCCATTCAACCTGCTCGCGCGCGACGTCGAATACGAGCTGCTGCCGCTGTGCCTGACGGAAGGGGTGGGTGTGGTCCCGTTCAGCCCGATGGCGGCCGGCCTGCTCTCCGGAAAGTACGATAAGGACAAGGCGCCACTGGAAGGCGCGCGCTACAGTCTCGGCAAGTGGGGCTACACCTACAACAAGCCGTACTGGAATGATCTGAACTTCGCCGCCATCGAGCAGTTGAGGAAAATCGCCGACGCGTCGGGCGTAAGCCTGTCGCGCTTCGCGCTCGCCTGGGCACTCGCCAATCCGGCCATCACCTCGATCTCGAACGGCTCGACCTCGCTCACCCAGCTCGAGGACAACGTCGCAGCGACCAACGTCGAGCTCTCGCGCGACGCGCTCGCGGCCTGCGACGCGGTGTGGGCGAGCGTCAGACCGCCAACCACGGTCTTCTACGGCCGCTGAAGGCTGCAGGTTGAGACCCGGCCATGGGCGCTGCGATCTCACTGTTCCTGTTCGGTGCGATTACCGCGGCGCTGTCGCTGCAGCTGCCGCTGGGCGCGCCGCGTATGCCAGGCACTGGCTTTTTTCCCCTCGCGCTAGGGCTCGCGCTGATGGCGCTTGCCGCCGGTCGCGGCGTCCAGCTCTATCTGGCCAGGCCGAAAGCGGCCGCGCCGGAGGCTCCCGCAACGCCTGCGGCGCCGGAGGGCGATGGCGCGACGCGGCGGGTCGCGCTGTTCGTCGCCGGGATGATCGCGGCGGTGGCGCTGCTGCAGCCGCTGGGCTACGTGCTCTCGAGCGTGCTGCTGATGCTGGTGCTGCTGCAGATCCTCGGCATACGCCACTGGTACGCGTCAGCGGCCATCGCGCTCGTATCGGCCGCCGCGTGCTACGTCGTGTTCGTGCGCTGGCTCAAGATACCGCTGCCTTCGGGCTGGTTGTTCTGACATGCTCGAGTCGCTGCAATTCCTGGCCAGCGGTTTCGCCGTCGCACTGACGCCGCAGAATCTTATGTACTGCGTGATCGGCGCGGTCGTCGGCACGCTGGTCGGCGTGCTACCCGGCCTCGGCCCGATCGCCGGCATTGCACTGCTGATCCCGGCTACCTTCGGCCTGAATGCGACCTCTGCACTGATCATGCTCTCAGGGATCTATTACGGCGCGATGTACGGCGGCTCGACCACGTCCATCCTGATGAACGTGCCGGGCGAAACTGCGTCCGTCATCACCTGCATCGACGGCTACCAGATGGCCCAGCAGGGCCGGGCCGGGCCGGCGCTCGCGATTGCCGCGATCGGCTCCTTCATCGCCGGAACGATAGCGATCTTCGGCCTGGTCCTGATCGCGCCGCCCCTGGCGCGGGCGGCGCTTGCGTTCGGGCCGCCGGAATTCGCTTCGCTGATGGTCTTCGCCTTCGTCGTACTCAGCAACGTGACCGGGAAATCCCTGGTCGAGGCCCTGATGATGGCGATCGTCGGCCTGATCCTGGGCACGATAGGGATGGACCCGGTGACCGGCAACGAGCGCTTCACTTTCGATAGCGCCTACATGCTCGGCGGCGTCGAGTTCGTGGCCGTGGCGATCGGCGTCTTCGGCCTCGGAGAAATCCTGGTCAACGCCGCGAAACCACAGGCGCAGCTCGAGCAGCGCGTGCTGGTCCCGCGCTTGCGCGATCTGTATCCGACACTCGACGACCTCAAGCGCTCGATCGGCGCCATCCTCAGGGGCACTGGCATCGGCTTTTTCACCGGGCTGATTCCGGGCCCGGCGCCGGTGATCGCGACTTATGCCTCTTACTCCGTGGAAAAGCGGCTGTCGCAGCACCCGGAAGAATTCGGCAAGGGCGCGATCGAGGGCGTCGCGGGGCCGGAGTCAGCGAACAACGCCGCCACGCAGTCGGCCTTCATCCCCCTGTTCGTGATCGGCATCCCCTTCGGTCCGGTGCCGGCCATACTCCTCGGGGCGCTGCTGATCCATGGCGTCACCCCGGGACCGCTCCTGATCAGTGAAACCCCGCAGCTGTTCTGGGCGGTGGTCGCAAGCATGTATATCGGCAACTTCATCCTGCTGCTGCTCAACCTGCCGTTCGTGCCGCTGTTCGCCAACATCCTGCGCGTGCCGAAGAAAGTCCTGCTGCCGCTGATCATCCTGTTCTGCGTTACCGGCATGTTCAGCGTCAACAACTCGGTGCTCGACATCTGGATGATGCTCGGTTTCGGGGTGCTGGGCTATGTGCTGCGCGGCTGGGCCTACGAGGGCGCGCCGCTGCTGCTGGGCCTGGTCCTCGGACCCAAGCTCGAGGTCGCGTTCCGCCAGAGCGTGATGATCTCGCACGGCGACTTCGGGGTTTTCGTCGAGCGCCCGATATCCCTGGTTCTGCTGTTGCTGACGCTCGCATTCCTGCTGCACCCGCTGATCAAGCGCGCATGGCAGGCGCTGCCGCCGAAAGCAAGCGACGGCGCCGCCAAAGGAGAACCGCGATGAGCGAAGCCGGCCGCTACGCGGCCGCCGAGTTGCGCGCGTTCTGCGCGCAGGCGATCGAGCGCGCCGGCGCGCGGCCCGGCGATGCGGCCGTGATTGCCGACGGGCTCATCGCGGCCGACCTGCGCGGCGTGCATTCCCACGGCGCCTTGCGGGTCGGCATCTATGTCGACCGCCTGCGCGCCGGCTCCATCAAACCGGCCGCGGAACTCCGGATCATGCGCGACAGCGGCGCCCTCGTCGTCGCCGATGCCGAGGCCGGCCCCGGCATCGCGATGGCGATGCGGGCCATGGACCTCGCCATCGAGCGAGCGCGCACGCACGGCATCGCCGCCGTCAGCGTGCGCAACGCCAACCACTGCGGCATGCTCGCGTTCTTCGCCATGCGCGCCTTGCCTGCAGGCGCGGTAGGTATCGCCGCCAGCAACGGCGATTCGCTGGTGGCGCCGTGGGGGGCGCGCGCCAAGTTCCTCGGCACCAACCCGCTCGCCGTGGCGGTACCGGCAAATGAAGAGCCTCCGGTGGTGCTCGACATGGCGACCAGCGTGGTAGCGCACGGCCGCATCAAGGGCGCGGCCGACCGCGGCGAAGCGATCCCCCCAGACTGGGCCATGGATGCCGCAGGACTAGCGACGACCGATGCGGCGCAGGCGCTTGCCGGCGCCCTGCTCCCGTTCGGCGGATTCAAAGGCTCGGGCATATCGATCCTGATCGATCTCATCGCGGGCCTGCTGCCCGGCGGCCGCTCCGGACCGGAGATCGTGCCGCTGTACCAGCGCCTCGCCGAGCCGCAGGGCATAGGACAGCTGTTCGTGGCGCTGCACGTAGCCGCATTCGATACGCTGGAGGCGTTCACCCGCCGCGTGGACAAGGCCGTGCGCAGTATCCGCGCCTTGCCGCCGGCCGCAGGCAGCGCGCGCGTCATCCTGCCCGGCGAACTGGAACACCTGCGCGTGCAGGATTATCAAGCGCACGGCATTCCGCTGTCGAGCGACGCCGTGGCGGAAATCGGGCGCACCGCTGCACTGCTCGGCCTCGCACCGCCACGACCGACTTGAAAGGGAGCACGCATGGATCTTGGGCTCGGAGGGAAGAACGCGATCGTCACCGGGGCGACCCGTGGCATCGGCCGCGCGATCGCAGAAACGCTGGCCGGCGAAGGCTGCAATGTCGGCATCTGCGCCCGCGATCCAGCGTCGGTGGAAGCGGCGGTCGCCGCGCTCGCGAGCAAGGGTGTCAAGGCCACGGGGCAGGCGCTCGACGTGCGCGATGGTGCGGCGCTGAAGGCCTGGATCGCCGCGGCAGGCGCGGAACTGGGCGGGCTCGACGTTCTGGTGTCGAACGTCAGCGCGATGGGCGGGCTCGCCGGCGACGAAGGCTGGCGGCGCTATTTCGAGATCGACCTCATGGGAACGGTGCACGCCGTCGAGGCAGCCACGCCGATGCTCGAGCAATCCGGCGCGGGGTCGATCGTGCAGATCGCGAGCATCGCCGCGATCGAAGTCGGCCACGACGTCTTTCCCGACGGGTTCTTGCAGGCTTACGGCGCGATGAAGGCGGCGCTGACCAATTACGTCGCGGAGATCAGCCGTACGCTGGGTCCGAAGCATATTCGCGCCAACACAGTGAGCCCGGGACAGATCTATTTCCCCGGCGGCGTCTGGCACAAGCGCGAACAGGAAGGCAGTCCCATGGTGCAGAAGGCGCTCGCCAAAATCCGCGTGGGCCGCTTCGGGCGGCCGGAGGACGTGGCGCGCGCCGTCGCCTTCCTCGCCAGTCCCGCGGCGAGTTTCATCAGCGGCGCGAACCTGGTGATCGACGGCGCGTTCACGCGCCGGGTAAACTAATCTTTTTTCTCATGAGCGCGATCGACATCCTGTCCATGGGCGAGCCCATGGTCGAGTTCAACCAGACCCGGCCCGGCGAGCCGAATTATCTTCAGGGATTCGGCGGCGATTCTTCGAATCTGGCCATCGCCGCCGCGCGTTCCGGCGCGCGCGCCGCTTACGCGACGCGCGTGGGCGACGACGAATTCGGGCGCCTGTTCCTCGCACTATGGAAGCAAGAAGGCGTGGACACGCGCGGGGTCATGATCGATGCCCTAGCCTACACCGCGGTGTACTTCGTGACGCATGACCAGGGCGGGCATGTGTTCAGCTACTTGCGCGCCGGGTCGGCCGCGAGTCGGATACGACCGGAGGACCTGCCGCTCGCGTTGATCCGCGAGGCGCGCTTTGTCCACGCATCTGGGATCAGCATGGCGATCTCGGTCGGAGCCGCGGATTCGGTGCTGGCGGCTTTCGATGCGGCGCGCGCGGCCGGCGCCAAGGTCTCCTTCGACGCCAATCTGCGGCTCAAGCTGTGGCCGCTTGCCCGCGCACGTGCCCTGATCAGCGCAGCGGCCGGCAGCGCTGATTATTTTTTCCCGAGCATCGAGGACGCCCGCGCACTGAGCGGCCTCGACGATGCCGACGCAATCCTCGACTGGGCCCACAGGCTCGGCGCCAAGACCGTGTTCCTCAAACTCGGCGCCGAAGGCGTGATCACCAGCAACAGCGCGAAGCGCGAGCGCATCACTGGCCTGCGGGTGCAGGCAGTCGATACCACCGGCGCAGGCGACTGCTTTTGCGGTGCGGCGCTGGCGCGCCTCGCGGCGGGCGACTCCGTATGGGACGCGGCGCGCTATGCGAACGCCGCGGCTGCCCTGGCGACCACCGGTTTCGGCGCCGTGGCCCCGTTACCGCGCCCAGAGGCCGTGCTCAGCCTGTTGCGAGCTCCTTGACTACGGGCCACTGGCGCCGGCTTACCGGAAGTTTTTCCGCGCACCCGTCGAGCAACACCATCCAGCCTTGCTCGCCGTCCTGCACTTCGGCTTTTTCGAAGCCGCGGATGCGCGATTTCGCCACCAGACAGTTGCGGTGGACGCGCACGAACGCCTCGGCGAATTCCTGCTCGAGATGCGTAAGCGATTCCTCCAGCAGGTACTCGCGCTCGGCGGTGCGGATGGTGACGTACTTCAGTTCCGCCTTGAGATAGAGAATATCGGACACCGGCACCAGGGTGATGCGCCCGCGCTCGGGCACGGGCAGATGCCGGCGCGGCGCACTGTCCAGGCCGCGCAGCGCCTCGCCCCCCGGGGCGGCGAGGTCGCGCGCGCGCGATAGCGCCGCGAGCAGGCGCGCCCGGCGCACCGGTTTGAGCAGATAGTCCAGCGCGCGCAGCTCGAACGCCTTGATCGCATACTCGTCGTACGCGGTGACGAAAATGATCGCCGGCGGCGACTCGAGCGCGAGCGCGTGGCGCGCGAGTTCGATCCCGCTCATCTGCGGCATGCGGATGTCCACCAGCGCCAGGTCCGGTTTGACCGTGGCGATCAGTTCCAGCGCCTCGCGCCCGTTGGCCGCTTCTCCCACCACCTGCGCCGGAACCAGCGGCGCACAGTCGGCGATCAACTCCTTGAGGCGCGCGCGCGCCGGTGCCTCGTCGTCGACCAGCACCACTTTCAGCGTGGTGCTCACTCCTGCCTCCGGTAGGGCAGCACGATGCGGATCTCGAACCTGTCCCCCGCCACCAGCGTATCCAGGCTCGCCTCGACGTCGAAATGCAGCGCCAGGCGCTCGCGGATGTTGGCCAGCGCCATGCGGTTGCCGGCGCGGTGCTGATAATCCGGGTGATACGGATTGGTGAGCAGCAGCCGCACCTGTTTCTTGTCGCGCGCAATCTGGATGCGCACGGTACCGGGTTCCATGCCCGGCTCTATCCCGTGATAGATCGCATTTTCCACCAGCGGCTGCAGCAGCAGTTGCGGCACCAGCGCGTCCTGCGGCATGGCCGCTAGGTCCCAGTCGATGCGCAGGCGCTCGCCCAGGCGCAACTGTTCCAGATTGAGGTACTGCCGGCACAGCGCCAGCTCGTCGGCCAGCGTGGACAGGCGCCGGTTGTCCTGCATCAGCGCACGAAACAACTCCGCCAGATCCTCCAGCGCCTCTTCGGCGCGCTTCGGCTCGCTGCGGATCAGGGAGAGCACGGCGTTGAGGCTATTGAACAGAAAATGCGGACGGATGCGCGCCTGCAGCGCCTGCAGCCGGGCGTCGGCCAGGGCGGGCGAGTAGGCGCGCCGGCGCCAGAAAAAATAGGCGAGCACCGACGCGGCGAGCAGCGCGGCGAGGATCAAGGCCCGCACCGTGCCGTACGCGGTCGGCGCGCCCACCACTGCGATGCCGGCGCCGAGCACCAGCGCGGTCCAGCCCACGGCGAGCAGCAGCACCAGCGCGGCGCCCAACGCGTAAGGCTGCCGGACTAGCCACTTCGACAGGGCGTACAGCGATACCAGCGACGCGAGCAGCACCGGTTCGAGCACCACCGCCAATTGCGCGAATTGCGGCGCGAACTGGGTCGCCTCGGCAGACTGGATCAGCGCCGCGGCGAAGCCGGCAAGATTGCCCAGCAGCAGGATGCGCACCGCGACCCCCAGATTGCGGAAATCCGGCAGGGCGTCGGAGGGCGCGTTTTGCTCTATACTTGACACGGTTAAGGTATTGAAATCGTACGGATCATCACGAAACGAGGGAAATGAGCCCCTCGCGCTCCCCTAAGTCAGGGGCCATTTCGAAAATCCAGAAACGGCCCTTAATATGAGATGGCGCGCATGCGCCTAACCTTTTTTGATTCTGACTGCATTCGGCGCAATGAGCAAGAATACACCCAAGAAACCGCCGCCCCGCGCCGCCTGGTCGGGGCGTTTCGCCGAGCCGGTCGCCGAGCGCGTGCAGCGCTATACCGCCTCGGTCTCGTTCGACCAGCGCCTGGCCGAGCACGACGTGCGCGGCTCGCTGGCGCACGCCCGCATGCTCGCCGCCTGCGCCGTGATCTCCAGGCGCGACCTCGCCGCGATCGAATCCGGTATGCGCACCATCCTGGCGGAACTGCGCAGCGGCAAGTTCAAATGGTCGCTCGAAGCCGAGGACGTGCACCTCAACATCGAACGGCGCCTGACCGCGCTCGCGGGCGACGCCGGAAAGCGCCTGCACACGGCGCGCTCGCGCAATGACCAGGTCGCCACCGACGTGCGCCTGTGGCTGCGCGAGGCGATCGACGCGATCGATGCGCAGATCAAAGCGCTGCAGACGAGCCTCGTCGACCAGGCCGAGCGCCACGCCGGCACGGTGATGCCGGGCTTCACCCATCTGCAGGTGGCGCAGCCGGTGACGTTCGGCCACCATCTCATGGCCTATTTCGAGATGTTTGCGCGCGACCGCGAACGGCTCGCCGACTGCCGCAAGCGCGTCAACCGCCTGCCGCTGGGCGCGGCCGCGCTCGCCGGAACCTCCTATCCGATCGATCGCGAGATGGTGGCGCAAGAGCTGGGTTTCGACGGCGTCTGCGCCAATTCCCTGGATGCGGTGTCGGACCGCGATTTCGCCATCGAGTTCTGCGCCTCGGCCGCGCTCGTCATGACCCACATCTCGCGGCTGTCGGAAGAACTGGTGCTGTGGATGAGCCCGCGCTACGGCTTCATCCGCCTGCCCGACCGGTTCTGCACCGGCTCCTCGATCATGCCGCAGAAAAAGAACCCCGACGTGCCCGAGCTCGCGCGCGGCAAGACCGGCCGCGTAACCGGCCACCTGATGGCGCTGCTGATGCTGATGAAAGCGCAGCCGCTCGCCTACAACAAGGACAACCAGGAGGACAAGGAGCCGCTGTTCGACAGCGTGGACACCGTCAGCGACACGCTGGCGATTTTTGCCGACATGGTCGCCGGCATCGAAGTCGACGCGGACGCGATGCGCGCGGCGGCGCTCGAGGGGCATGCGACCGCGACCGACCTCGCCGACTACCTGGTAAAAAAAGGCCTGCCGTTTCGCGATGCGCATGAAGCGGTGGCGCGCGCGGTGCGCGCGGCGGACGCGCGCGGCTGCGACCTCGCGGGGCTGGGCCTGGCGCAATTGCGCCAGTTCTCGCCGCTGGTCGGCGCCGATGTGTTCAAGGTATTGACCCTGGAGGGTTCGCTCGCCAGCCGCGACCATATCGGCGGCACCGCCCCGCGGCGTGTGCGCGCCGCGGTGAAGCGTGCGCGCAAGTGCTTGGCCAAATAGGCCGCCGCACAATTCGTTTTGCGACGGCCGGATCTAACGCAGCCTACGGAGCGGCATCGCCCCGCGTGGAATGAGCTTACTGGTGGCAATGGAAAAAATCGGCAAGTATCAGGTCCTGCGAAAACTGGGGGAAGGCGCAACCAGCGAGGTGTATCTGTGCCACGACCCTTTCGCCGGCCGCGAAGTCGCGATCAAGGTGGTATTTCCGGACTCGCTCACCGACGACGAAAACCGCAATCTGTTCCGCAAACTGTTCATCACGGAGGCCTCGCTCGCCGGCAAACTCGCGCATCCGCACATCGTGCAGATCTACGATGCGGTGGTCGACGAGGGCATCAGCTACGTGGTGATGGAATACGTGGACGGCGGCACGCTCGAGCCGCACTGCAACCCCGACGCCCTGCTGCCGTTAGACAAGATCGTCGAGATCATTTTCAAGTGCACCCGGGCGCTGAATTTCGCCAACCACGAAGGCGTCGTCCACCGCGACATCAAGCCGGCCAACATCCTGCTGCATGGCGAGACCGACATCAAAATCTCCGACTTCGGCTCGGCGCTGATCACCACCAGCATGGTTACCCAGGTGAGCGGCATCGGCTCTCCCGCCTATATGTCGCCGCAGCAGATCAAGGAGCACCCGCTCACGTTTCAGACCGACATCTATTCGCTGGGCGTGGTGATGTACCAGTTGCTGGCCGGACAGCTGCCGTTCCAGGCAAGCAACAATTTCAGCATGATGTACCAGATCACCAATGTCGAGCCGCAGCCGCCCTCGAGCCTGAGGCCGGACATCCCGCAGTCGGTGGACCGGATCGTGCACAAGGCGATGCAAAAGGAACTGGAGCAGCGCTACCAGGACTGGGATGAATTCTCCGATGATCTATCCGCCGTAATCAGCGACAAACCGGCGGCGCAGAAGACGGAGGCTTTTGCCGACAGCGAGAAATTCAATATCCTGCGCGACCTGCCTTTCTTCACCCATTTCAGCGATGCGGAATTGTGGGAGGTCATGCGCATCAGCCATTGGGAATACTGCACGCCGGGCAAAGTGCTGATGTTCGATGGGGAAACGGGAGATTTCTTCTGCCTGCTCGCCTCGGGCGAGGTCAAGGTGATGAAGCAAGGCAAGCTGCTCAACATACTCAACGCGGGGGAATGTTTCGGCGAGATGGCCTATATTTCCCGTTCGACCGGCAGCGCGCGCAGCGCCGATGTGGTGATCCTCTCCGAGGCGCGCGTGATCACCATACACAACGAAGATCTGGACCGGGCATCGGACATCTGCCGCCACAAGTTCGACCGCGCCTTCATGGCGATCCTGGTCGACCGGCTGTCGCTTGCCAACACGCGGCTCATCGGCGTCTGAGCGGCAGCGTGCGCGTCCGGCTGCGCGCGGCCCGCGCCGAACCCAGCGCGACTAGCCGGACCGCCGCCGCCGCACGCCGGCGGCCAGACGCTCGAGCACGGCCACGGTCGCGTCCCAGCCGATGCAGGCATCGGTAACGCTCTGGCCGTAGCGCATCGCCTTGCGCTCGCTCGCGATCGCCTGATTGCCCTCGATGAGATGGCTCTCGAGCATCACGCCGCAGACGGCGCGTGAGCCGCCGGCAAGCTGATCGGCAACGCAAGCGGCCACCGCCGGCTGTTTGCGAAAATCCTTGCCGCTGTTGCCGTGGCTGCAGTCGATGATCATGCGCGGCGGGAGCCCGGCCCTGACCAGAGCGTCTGCCGCGCTGGCAACGCTGGCGGCGTCGTAGTTCGGTCCCCGTTCGGAGCCGCGCAATATCAGATGGCCATGGGGATTGCCGGTGCTCGCCACGATGATCGCCCGGCCGTCGAACGAGATCGAGGGAAACGTGTGCGGCTGCGCGGCCACGAGTATCGCGTCGACCGCGGTCTGCACGCTGCCGTCGGTCGCGTTCTTGAAGCCGACCGGGGCCGACAGCGCCGAAGCCATCTGCCGGTGCAGCGGACTCTCCACCGTGCGCGCGCCGATTGCACCCCAGCTGAGCAATTCGGCATAGTACTGCGGCGTCACCAGGTCGAGGATTTCGGATGCCGCCGGCACGCCCATTCGCGCGCACTCGAGCAGGATGCGGCGCGCGGCGCGCAGCCCGGCGCCGATGTTCCCGCGTCCGTCCAGGTCCGGGTCGTAGATCAGCCCTTTCCATCCCATGCGCGTCCTGGGTTTCTCGAAATAGACGCGCATGACCAGCTGGAGCGTGTCGGCCACGCCGGGCGCGAAATCGCGCAGGCGCCCGGCGTATTCGAGCGCGGACTCGGGCTCGTGGATAGAGCAGGGGCCGACGATCACCAGCAGGCGGTCGTCCTCGCCGCGCAAAATGGCCTGCACCGCGGCGCGCGCGCGCGCGATATGCGCCGCGACCGCTTCGTCTGCCGGCAGATCGAGGTGCACCTCCCGCGGCGCGGGCAACAGCTGTTCGCGCGCGATGTGCAGGTCGGATATTTTCGTGGTCATGGACTGTACTCGGACGCCAGCGCTAATCCGGCACGCAGTCGACCGGCGCCCCGGGGTATCGATGTTCGCTGCGGGAAGGAAACCTTAAGGCGCGGCCTGGCGCTGACGCGGGATGGCGATGATCGGTCGTCGCAAGATGCATCTTGCAACGGGTCCTAGGTCTTGCGCCTCAGGCGCCCAACAGTTTCTGCAACTCGCCCGACTGGTACATCTCGCCCATGATGTCCGAGCCGCCGACGAATTCGCCCTTGACGTAAAGCTGGGGGATGGTCGGCCAGTTGGCGTAAGTCTTTATTCCCTGGCGGATCTCCGGATTGGACAACACATCCACCGTGAATACGTCCTTGGCGCCGCAGGCTTCGAGCATGGCCACGGCGTTGGCGGAAAACCCGCACTGCGGTGCCTTGAGCGTGCCTTTCATGTACAGCACGACCGGATGGCCGGAAACCTGTTCTTTGATCAGTTGTTGCGTGTCCATCAACGACTCCTTTGCGAATACTTGAGTAAAATGCTCAGCTATGCATTCTACCGGCTGCAGACCCATCCGGTCAACCCGATCCGCAGACTACGCGCGGCTGAGTTCAAATCGGGAAAATCATGCAGGTGGTGGTTGCGTGGGCCAGCAGTTTGCCCCGGGCATCGTAGAGATTGCCTTCGGCGGTGGCGGCGCGATTGCCCGGATGGATCACCCGACCTTCGGCGCGCACGCGTCCGGTTTTCTCGGTCATGGCGCGCACGAAATTGATCTTGAATTCCAGCGTCGTGTAGGCCTGCCCCGGGGGCAAGATGGTGTGCACCGCGCAGCCCATGCAGGAATCGAGCAGCGTCGCGGCATAACCGCCATGCACGCTGCTGACGGGATTGTAGAAACCGAATTCCGGCGCGCCTTCGAACACCGCGCGACCGTGCTCCACCTCGGTCAATTCGAATTTCAGCGCAGCGGTGATGGGCGCCGGCGGAAACCTGCCTTCGAGTATGCCTTGCATGAATTCCAGTCCGCTGAGGTGCTTCACCTGATCGAGTGGCGTCACGCCGTGGGGCAGGGTATTGCGTTTCTTCTTTGGTGCGGCCGCGGCGGTCATCTCGATCTTTGCCTTCCTGAAACGGTTAGTCGGCGTTATTTTAGGCCATTCCCGGCATGGCCCGGCGACCGAACCCCGCCGCTCACGCGCGGTATCCCCGCCAGATCAAGCCAGGATTGCACCTCGCCGTACCCGCCGGCTTTGAGCAGCGCACGGCAGGCTTCGGCCTGGTCGTAGCCGTGCTCGAACAGCAGCCATGCGCCCGGATTCAGGTGCCGCGCCGCGTTGGCGACGATGGCGCGGATGCAATCGAGCCCGTCCGCGCCGCCGACAAGCGCGCGCTGCGGCTCGAAGGCCACATCGCCCAGTCCAAGGTGCGCATCCCCGGCGGCGACATAGGGTGGATTGGAGACGATCAGGTCGAAGGTCTCGCCCGGCAGCGCGCCGAACCAGTCGCCGCAGAAAAATCGCACGCTGACTTTATGCCGGCGCGCGTTGGCGCGGGCGACGCCGAGCGCTGCATACTCGACTTCCACCGCGGTCAGCCGCGCCTGCGGCCGTTTCTTTGCCAGTGTAACGGCGATCGCGCCGCTGCCGGTTCCCAGGTCGAGCACACGCGTGGCCGCATTCTCCGGCATGCGCGCCAGCGCGAGTTCCACCAGCAGTTCGGTTTCGGGACGCGGAATCAGCACCGCGCGCGTAAGCTGGAATTCGAGGCCGTAAAATTCGCGCTTGCCCAAAATATAGGCGATCGGCTCGCCCCGGCGGCGGCGTTCGACCAGCGCAGCAAAAACCTGCTCGCTCTCGGCGTCCGCCGCCTCGTCCGCATGCGCGATCAGCCAGGCGCTGTTCTTCTCGAGCAGACTGCCGGCCAGCATGCGCGCTTCCAATAACGGCAGACCGCTCTGCGCCAGCAATTGCGCTATGGTCGTCAAATCCGTGTCCGCGCGAGCTTCAGGCCGCCGCATCCTCGCCGAGCAAAGCCAGCTGCTCGGCCTGGTGCTCGGCGACCAGCGCGCCGGTCAGTTCGGCGAGATCGCCGTCCATGATGTCCTGAATCTTGTACAGCGTCAGGTTGATGCGGTGGTCGGTGACCCGCCCCTGCGGAAAGTTGTAGGTGCGTATGCGCTCGGAGCGGTCGCCCGAGCCGATCAGGCTCTTGCGGGTCGCCGCCTGCTTGGCGGCCTGCTCGCGCAGCTGCTTGTCCTTGATGCGCGCCGCCAGCACCGACAGCGCCTGCGCCTTGTTCTTGTGCTGCGAGCGCCCGTCCTGGCACTCGACCACGATGCCGGTGGGCAAATGCGTCACGCGCACGGCCGAATCGGTCTTGTTGATGTGCTGTCCGCCGGCGCCCGACGCGCGAAAGGTATCGACGCGGATCTCCGCCGGATTGATGACAACGTCGTTGATTTCGTCGGCCTCCGGCATCACCGCCACGGTGCAGGCCGAGGTATGGATGCGCCCCTGGGTCTCGGTCGCGGGCACGCGCTGCACGCGGTGGCCGCCGGATTCGAATTTGAGCTTGGAATACACGCCCAGGCCGATGATCTTGGCGATCACCTCCTTGTAGCCGCCGATCTCCGACGGACTCTCCGAAATGACCTCCACCTGCCAGCGGTTGCGCTCGGCAAAGCGCGTGTACATGCGGAACAGATCGCCGGCGAACAGCGCCGACTCGTCGCCGCCGGTGCCGGCACGGATCTCGAGAAAGGTATTGCGTTCGTCGTCAGGATCCTTGGGCAGGAGTTGCGTCTGCAGTTCGACCTCGATCGCGGCCATGCGCTCTTTCGCGTCCCTGACCTCGGCTTCGGCGTAGGCCTTCATCTGCGGATCGGCGAGCATGCCCTGCGCCGTGTGCGCGTCCTCTTCGGCCTGCTTGAACGACTGGTACAAGGCCACCAGCGGCGTGAGCTCGGCGTGCTCGCGCGTGAATCTGCGGTAGTTGTCCATGTCGCGCACCACGTCTTCGCTGGACAACAGCCGGGTCAGCTCGCCCAGGCGCAGCACAAGTTGCTCCAGTTTCGAGGCAATAGAGGACTTCATGTCGAAGACAGCGGGTCCGCGGCCGGCTAGCGCGGCGTGCGGATCTGGTACAGGCGCGACACCAGCTCGGTGAGCCGGGTGCGATCTTCTGCGGACGCTTCGTTGAGCGCCTGGGTGGGCGCATGCATCAGTTTGTTGGTGAGCCCGTGCGAGAGCGCCTCCAGCACCAGCTTCGGATCGTCGCCGCGCGCGAGCAGTTTCAGCGCGCGCTGCACTTCCTCGCCGCGCGCTTCCTCCGCATGGCTGCGCAGCGCGCGTATGGTGGGCACCAGGTCGCGCGAGGACAGCCAGTGCAGAAAACTGCCGACGCTGGTCTCGATGATGGCCTCGGCCTGCGCTACCGCCGACTGGCGCGCATCGGCGCCGGTCTTCACCATCTGGGCCAGGTCGTCCACGGTGTAGAGGAATACGTCGTCCATCTCCGCGACCTCGGGCTCGATGTCGCGCGGCACAGCAAGGTCCACCATGAACATCGGCCGATGGCGCCGCGCCTTGATCGCCCGCTCCACCGTCCCTTTGCCGAGGATCGGAAGCGAGCTTGCGGTGCAGGACACCACGATGTCGTATTCGTGCAGCTTGTCCGACAGTTCGCGCAACTCGATGGCCTGCCCGTTGTAGCGGTGCGCCAGCGCGCGCGCCCGCTCCAGCGTGCGGTTGGCCACGGTGATGGCGCGCGGTTGCTGCGCGGCGAAATGCGTGGAGCAAAGCTCGATCATCTCGCCCGCGCCGATGAACAGGATCTTCTGTTCTTTCAAACTCGGAAAAATGCGCGCGGCGAGTTTGACCGAGGCCGCCGCCATCGACACCACATTGGCCCCGATCTGGGTGTTGGTGCGCACTTCCTTCGCCACCGCGAACGAGCGCTGGAACAATTTGTGCAGCAGCGTTCCCAGGGTGCCGGCCGATTCGGCCTGGCGCACCGCTTCCTTCATCTGGCCCAGGATCTGCGGCTCGCCCAGGACCATGGATTCCAGGCCTGAAGCCACGCGAAACGCATGGCGCACCGCCTGTTCCTTGGGCAGGGTGTAGAGGTAGGGCTTCAACTCCTGCGGCTGCATGCGGTGGTACTCCGCCAGCCATTGCAGCGCCTCCTGCGGCTCGGTCGAAGAACAATACAGCTCGGTGCGGTTGCAGGTGGACAGGATCGCGGCTTCGCCCACCTGCCTGGCCTGGGTCAGTTCGCGCAGCGCCGCCTGCAGTTTTTCGGCGTGAAACACCATCTGCTCGCGGATCGCGAGCGGAGCGGTGTTGTGATTCAGGCCGAGGGCATAGAGCTGCATTGGGAACCTATTTCAAATCCCTGATCAAGTAGCGCAAGCGCGCGAACGCCGACCTAGCGGCACCCTCGCGCTTGCGCAGGCCTTAATTATAAGCCAAGTCAATGGCTTAGTCTTTGCTTGCGTTTGACCTGGATCAAGCAGCTAGAATACCGGACGCACCGGCGCGCCTGACGGAGTTTCCCTTGGGCGGCTGATCCAGGGGCAGGGGGAGACAGGGCCCCCGTTTCGTTAGAAGAACTTAGCCGAGACCACCATGGCCCAACAGGACGGCGCACCCAACTATTTCGTCAACCAGCAGTCGGTGACGCCCTATCACCCGGCGAACCATAGCGGCACCACCAATTATCGCCTGATCGGCCCCGAGACCGTGGGTGCAGCCAAGCTCGAACTGGTGCTGGGCGTGATCGAAAAAGGCAAGGGTGCGCTGCCGCACCGCCATCCCGGCATCGAACAGGTCTGCTATATGCTCGAGGGCCGCGCGCTGGCCGAAGTGGGAGGCCAGACACGCGAACTCGGGCCCGGCGACTGCTGTTTTTTCCCGGCCGACATGCGCCACACCTTCACCGTGACCAGCGACACCCCGGCACGGGTGCTGGTAATCTACTCCCCGCCCTACGCTGAATCACCCCAGAACACGATAAGAGGGTGAGACAGTTTGACGTTGGGCAATGTTCGATTTTCGACTGTCCAGGAGGTCACATGAAAATGGTTTGGCGTCTCGCCTTGTTGTTGCTTTCGTCCGTGCTCGCCTGCGCCGCGCAGGCGCAATATCCGAACAAGCCGGTCAGGATTGTCGTGCCCTTCGCCGCGGGCAGCGCCACTGACAGCATCGCCCGCGTGGTTGCGCAAGCGCTGATGGAGCGCCTCGGCCAACCGGTGATCGTCGATCCGAAGCCGGGCGCGAGCGGCCAGATCGCCGCCGAGTTCGTGGCCAAGGCTCAGCCCGACGGCTATACGCTGTTCATGACCACCAACACCAGCCATTCGGCCAATCCGGCCATGTTCAAGAAACTGCCTTACGATCCGATCAAGGATTTCTCGCCGATTCTGCTGGTGGGTGAAGTGCCGTTCGTATTGGTGGTCAACAACACGGTGCCGGTCAAGACCACGGCCGAGCTGATCGCCTACGCCAAGGCCAATCCGGGCAAGCTGTCCTTCCCGTACGCCTCGAGCACGGCCCAGGTCGCAGGTGAAACGCTGCGCCAGATGTCGGGCATCGATGCCGTGGCGGTCGCCTACAAGTCCAGCCCGCAGGCAGCGACCGATCTGATCAGCGGACAGACCCAGTTCTATTTCATCGATTTCGGCACCGGGCTGCCGCACATCAAGAGCGGCAGAATGCGCGCGCTCGCCGCCAGCGCCAAACGCACCGAGCTGCTCCCCGGGCTGCCGGCGATGAGCGAGACCCTGCCCGGATTCTCACTCACATCCTGGAACGGGGTGCTCGCACCGGCCGGAACGCCGAAGGAGATCATCGCTAAGCTGAACGCCGATCTGCGCGCGGTTCTCGCCCGCCCCGAAGTGCGCGAGCGCCTGAACAATATCGGACTGGAAGTCATGGGCACCGGCACACCGGAGGAATTCGGCGGCTTTCTGCAAGTGGAACTCGCCAAATGGGCGAAGTGGGTGAAGGACGCCGGCATCAAACCCGAGTAAATTTCATCGCTCGAGAATCGACGACGGGCGACGGTTTAGATCGCGGTCCGTAGTCGCCAAGCTGCGATGTTGCGCGGACGAGAAACCGTCCGCGCCGATCGCCGATTACGCACGGATGAAAAGCACATCCGTGCGTAATCGGCGATCTTGGATAAAAGCCACCCCAAACCGCTGTCGCTTTTATTCATAACCAATGGGATGGACCCCTCCTCACCTAAACGGCATCGAAGTGCCAGACTGGAAGTGTAGTCCACCAGTCAACGGAGAGAAGGAGTCCACCATGAAGCTTATCCGCGTTGGGGTTGATTTGGCAAA